>JAABUP010000081.1_pt1 | contig 209595 bp, 154 predicted proteins | sample 5559201 | NCBI WGS metagenome assembly JAABUP01 (sample SAMN10711887, study PRJNA513373) | rock metagenome | isolation source: Antarctica rocks | place: Antarctica
AAGAACTTTTTATAGATTTTATTATAAGCTTACTACCTAGTAAATATAGAAATTCTATATATAATTCTATTCTTATAATTATTAATAGGTATATAAAGATAGTCTAATACCTTCTAATTAAGAGTACTTATACTACTATTAAATTAGCTAAGATCTTATTTAAGAATATAGTATTATAGTATAGTTTATTAATAGGTATTATATTAGATTAGGGATCCTTATTTATAAGTACCTATTAATTAGAAGTCTACTATTATATAAAAATAAAGAGACGACTAAGTACTACCTTCTATCTATAAATAGATAGGTAGACTAAACGCTAGAACTAAATATTAAAGTATTACTTTAAGGTATTCTTAAATAAAGAATAAGATAATTAGACTATATTACTCCTAATAGCTAAATTCGCGTATTATAATAGTATTTATATTATACTAGGTTATTTACCATTCTATATAATATATAGATATAATCTATATATAGAAGATAAAGTTAGGGATAACTTTCTAGAAGGAGGAGTACCTATAGCTAAAGACCGCGTAGAAAACCTTTTAAAAGTAAGAGCTATACTAGTAGATTAATAGTAGACCGTTTAAGTATAAGCTATAAAGTTCTATAATAAACTTTATATCCTAAAGTCTTATATAATAGGAGAACTAGTAATATTAATTATAAAGAACTTAAAGTAGAAAAGACTAAACTAAAAGCTATTATATAAGTATACTAGTCCTTTTAAAGTAGTAGATATAATTAGATACTAAGCGTACTACTTAAGTCTCCTAATAGTATAGAGAATCTATATTAGTAATTCAGGAAGTCGGCCTACTAGTTTTAAGTTACGTATCCTACGTAACCCGCCCCTAGCTAGCTATAAATATATGGAGTAACTTCCTATTACCTTAAGCTATAATAGAATAATATTATAGCCTAACTTAGCTAGGATTAGGCTAAAGTTAGGCTAAATAGATTTAGATAGGCGGATATAATAATATTCCGGATATATTATTCTAAAAATCTAATATCTTTATATATAACTACGTGATATATAATTATAGGATAATAAATATTATTAATACGTCTATATCGCCTACTATATATAGTATTACGAGTATCCCTAGTATATTTACTATTACTATTATTAGGGTTAACTAATATTTCTTTCTCCTACTTAGTTATATCTAAGGTATACTTAGATTATAAGTCTAAACTAATAATAGTCTATACCTATTATAGTATATATAGTCTTAAGGTTTTATTAGGGGGATTAGAAGGTATTTCTTAAATAATAAGCGTCTTTAGTTTTATAAGTAGTAGAGGTTCCTTATTATAATACCTTACCATTAATAGTTAGTTCTTAATACCTAAGTTTATTAAGTAGGTGATAAATTTCTACTATTAAAAAGAGGTGGCTAGTAAGAGGAATAAGCGGGGTCTCTCTAATATTTAGTTATAAGGTTAGTCTAGTAAGTAGTAGGTATAGCCTCCCTATTTAGCTCTATTCTATTAAAGCTACGCGTTTAGTAGGCCCTTATAACGTAAATATTAGATATCGCCGGCTTAAACTAACTACCTATAAAAGTTAGTCTAGATTAGGAAGTCTAGAATAGTAGAATATACCGCTAAGCTATCTACCCCTATAATTATTAACTACGTCGCTGTTTTAAGATATATATTTAAAATTCTACTATATATATATAATAGTAATATTTATTAGCTAGGTAAGTAATAGAGATAGTAACTAGTAAGTAATAGAGATAGTAACTAGCAAGTAATAGAGATAGTAACGGGTAAGTAATAGAGATAGTAACGGGTAGGTAATAGTAATAGTAATAGGTAAGTAGTAGTAATAGTTAGAAATCTAACTTATTAAATATTAAAAAGTAAAAATTAAAGGATACTTATAGGAGTTAAACTTAGTTAGTAGGTATTCTACTAATCTAGTTAAAGTATTCTTAAGGGTATTAATACGTGGAGTTAGAATAGTAGCCTATATTAGTACGGGGCCGCTATATAGTAGCCTATAAGTAGTAGGCGTAGCTAGTTATTATTATTATAATAGTTAAGATAAGATAAGAAATAGGAATTAACTTATATAGTTAACTACTATACTACTAGGACTTTCTTTATATAAATTATATCTTATTCTTTTACTTATCCTTCCTACGCTTAGGAAAGGTTATACTTATAATACTATTAGGTATATAACTACTATAAGAGACTACGTAGAGTAAGATCTTAGACCTAGAGAGAATAGTATATAGAACGCGATAGTATATATAATAGGTTTATATAATATATTAATTTACTACTTATATACTACTTAAATATATCTATCTACCTTACTTATATTCCTTATATAGGGAGTATAACTAATAATATATCTCTAGGTATTATAGGTACCTAGCGTCTTAATAGGGAGGTGTCTTTACACTTAGCTAAGATAAAGTTAGAGATTAAATAGCCTAAGCTACTACTATTCGCGCTTATAAATAATAATTATCTAGGTATATAGTTTATCTAAGACTACTTTTCTAGTACTTTAAATTACTTTATATAAATTAATAGCCCTAATATATTAATTATTAATAATACTAGTAAGCGTGTATTTTCTCTACTAATAGCCTATTATAAGTAAATATAGCTTACTATATATACTAGCTCTCCTAGTTATTTATAAATATATAAATATATTATATATACTTTTCCTAGTATAGATAGTAATTATAGATAGGAAAATAACTAGTAATTAAAATATTATATTATTAAAATTATTTACTATTTATTATTCTTCTATCTAGGGTATAATATAGTATACGCGTTACTCTATTATTATAAATAAGATAAGCGTTAATATTAGTAAGTTTTAGGCTATAATAACTAGGATTAATATTTATAAGATACTTCTTCCTCGCGTAAATTAGTAGAATAATAATAGTAGTAATACTAAGTATAAATATTAAAAAGAGGATTAGCGTAAGTAATAGCGCGTTTAAGCTAAATTTAGGCTGAGTTTAAGCTAAATCTAGGCTAGATCCGGCTTAAACGCGCTATTAAATATGCTATAAAAGCTAATCGGCCTTTATTTTAATTTTTATCTTCTCCTATCTATCCTTTCTTTATTTAATAATCCTCTACTATTAATATAATTATTATTATCTACGTATTATTCTTCTATATATAAATATAACCCCTTCCTTAAATAAATAAAAGTTATCCTATCTAGAAGTATATAGACTTCCTTCCTAGTTTAGATAAACCGCGTATATAGCTAATTAACCTATTTATCCTAGGATAAATTTTCCTTAGATAACGCGCTTTCTAATTATTCGGAGCCTCTAAGGATAGGAGTAAAGTGTTAAAGGACCTACGCTATTATTAATAATAATAATGTAGGGATATTACTATTATAGATATACGCTATAGTATACTATTAACTAGTAACCTTATATAGTACTTATTAATATCTTAGTCCTCCTTAGTTATTTTATTTAATAATAAGAATATATAGGAAAAAAAAAGTATAGACCTTACTCCCCTTAATCTTAATTATAATTATAAGGGAGTATACTTATATTAAGTTTAAAGTATTCTAAAGGCTCTAATAGAGACCCCCTATTATTAGTATCCTCCTATCCCTTATAAATACCTAACTGCGACGATCTATTATATAGGGGTTAATACCTTTAGGGTTAGATACCTTAACGCCCTAAATAGGTTTTAACTCTAGGGTATAAAGCGGTTATAGTAAATATGGTATTATATATCTAGGCGACTATAGCTATAAGCGTCTATAATAAAGGGTGCGGGCTATAAGCTAATATATAGTAGAAGGTATAACTAAGTATACTAATTAAGAAGATTTAGATAAGGATTATAAATTATCTTAGAAAGGTAGAAGGATAGCGTAATTATAATATTTATAAAATATTAGTACTATAAGAGGTAAGGAAAGTTAGTATCTATTATACTAAATCTAAGTTAACTTACTTACCCTAAGCTAGATTTATAATAGAATTAGCGAGATCCGCGGCTATATAATAGAGAAGGCTTAAGATATTATATAGAGCTACTATACCTTTCCTAGTAGCTATAGTAAGTATATAAAGATACTCCTAAAGGAAAAGGCTTTTCTAAGTATTAACATCTATAATATAGGTTCTTAAATTAAATCTAGGACTTTTATTAACCTAGTCTTAGCTAAAGCTACTAAAGGCTTTCCTAAGTAATATAATTACTAAGATAATTACTTCCCTATTTTTCCTTAATAATTATAGAAACCTAGGAAATAATAAACTAATAAAGTATATATTTAATCCCTTAATATTAGAATTAATAATTCTAGTATTAATAATAATCTAATATATAATTAAGGAATATTAATATAGTTTATAATAGATAGTAAAGTTTAAGGGTTAGATTATTAAGAGTATAAGCCTTTAAATTTAAATCCTAAAAGCTACGCTAATAAGATCTTTAAAACCCTTTAAATAAATTAAGGAGATATAGTACTATTAAAGGATAGATAGATAAGAGGTAATTAAGATTATATTACGCGCTATTATTATCTAAATTTTAGGTATAAAGGAAGACTATAATAATAAGGAAATTATAAACTTTATATTTAAAGACTTACTTAATAACCTTAATAACCTAGACTATAAGCTAGACTCTAATAATCTAACCTAAGGATAATATTATAATTTAGATAGTACTCCTATTAATAGAAATAAAAAGGGGCCTTTAATTAACGGATTAGAGTTAACTTAGAAGGAAAGTTAATATATTATTAGATTTAAACGTAGGCTAATATTAAGTAGTAGGCTCTATTAAATAGTAGGCTCTATTAAATAGTACTCTAATATATAATACGCTAGCGAGAGTATTATAACTAATATTAGGGAATAGGAGAAATACTAGATAGTACTAATAAAATATAAGTTAGTAATATTTAGGCCTAAGTTAGCCTAGGTTAGCCTAAGTTAGCCTAGTATTAAGCTACCTTTCCCTCTTTAAGCCTAACTTCTCTCCCACCTTAGCTAATAGAGAAGTAGGTGGATAAAGAGGAATAGGAATAGAGGTAGGAGTAGGGCTAAGAGGAGGTTATTTATAATAAAGTATAACCTTAATTAGATTATAATAGCTAGGTATATTAATAATTTCCTAACTATACCTAGTCTTTATAAATAACTATAGTTATAAAGTAAAAAGGCGTAGTAACTATTAAGGATATTTATCTTTCCTAGGGTTATATATTAATTATACGCTAACCGTTAGTTAATAAATAGGCTACCTAGGATCCTACTAATATTAATATAGAGCCTAAGGTAGTAGGTAATAAGTACCTTACTAAAGTTAAAGGAGTAGTAAAGTAATAAAAGATAAAGCTAGGCCTTATATATACGGCTTAGATAAAAAAGCTAGGGATAAAGAAGAATAGCGCTATTATATAATATTACTAAACTAGGCTACTAGAAACTCTTATAGATAATAGTATAGGGTATTAAAAGTTCCTAAAATACGCGTAGTTAAATAGGGAGGTTAAATTAAGACTAGGTAATAATTAAGACTATAAGTCTCTATAATTATATAAATAATTTATTAATCTATTTATTTACTAAGGAGTAGTTAGAAATAATACTATATATATAAACTATTATACTTACTATTATAAGAGTAATATCGCTATTATATTTTAACTTAATAATATTAGGGTTAGTAGTAAAAAGGTACTATATAAAATAAGCGTAGATAATAATATAATAGAGGTTTATAAAGATAACTATATACGCGTATATAGTAATAAAAGTTACTAATTCTACTATATCTATATACTATAATATAGTATTATAGATTTTAGCCCCTAGCGCCTAAGAGCTAGCACTTATACTTAATAGTTTAGGGCGCCCCTAGCCGCCCCTAGCTATTAGGGCTTCTATCCCCGAATTACTAATATATCCTATATTTTATATTTCCTTATTAGAACTATATTAGAGCTGTCTTAATAAAGGTAAGTAACTATTTATACCTCCTCTAGAACTTATTAATAGTAAAGAATATTATAAAGTAGAATAAATCCTAGATAGGATAAGAAGTAAAGGTATTTAATACTACTTAATTAAGTAGTCTAATTATAAAAGGGAATATAATTAATAGATATCTACTAAGGATATAAATATAAAAGACTTATAAAGGGAATATAATAATATATATATTATAAAGAAGTATTATAAGTAAAATACTAATATATAACTATTATAATAGAACTATTTAATTATAAAGTTAAGTTATATAAGGTAAGTTATAAGTTATATTTATATAATAGAGATTTTAATAAAGAGGTATATAAGAAAAGAATTAATTAAGGGGAAAATCCTTATAACCTAAGAAAAGAATCTTTATTTAAAGGTATAATATTAAGGTCTTATAAGGGGAGCGTATTAAGGCGAGCTAGAGCTTATAGAAGATAAGGTAGGGCTTATAATAAATAAGTTAGAGGATAAAGTAGTATCCCTAGTAGGGGTAGGCAGAGCAGGCGGAGTAGGCGTAGGAGTAGGAGTAATAAGAGTAGGAGGAGCGTAAGGGGCGTAAGGGACGCGGATCTTACGGGTAGAGGGGGTAGAGCTAGTAGTACTACTACTATAAGAAGGGCGGCTAGGAGTAGTAGGAGTAGGGGTAGGTAATATAATAGTAGGAGGCGTAATAGCCTCTTCCTCCTCCTTTATATCCTCCTCTATCTCCCCTATCTCCCCCTTATTACTATTATTATTATCCTCCTTCTAAGATATAATTAACTTATATAAAGATAGTATAATACTTTAATAATATACTTACCTCCCCTAAATCCTTACTAACCTCTATTATAATAAGGGTAGTTAACCCCTCCTATAAAAGTATTAATATATATTATAAGAAGTATATAATAAAAAAACTTACCTATTATCTTATTATATCTAGGATATCCTCTAGGGTAATAGCTACTTAACTACCTACCTTTATATTAAGGCGTAGTAATTCCTTAGAGGTTTATAGCTTATATAAAAGTATTTTACCGCGCTCCCTTAAGTAAATTACTACCTCTACCTTAATTTTAAAGGTAGTAACCTATATTATAAAGGTAGTATAATAGGGTAACTTTCTACCCTAGAAGGTAATAATAGGGCTATAAGTAAGGAGGCTAGATAAATAGGTATAAAAGGTAAGGGGGACTTATAACTTATTAATATATTATAAGTGAAGCGTATTAAAATCCTATTATTATAAATTAATTTATAAGGCTTATAAAGGTAGTAGTACCTCTTATAAGCCCTACTAGTCTTATAATTATATAATAACCTAGGACTTAAACCTAGGTACTTAGCGTATTAAAGATAATAGGGCTATAAGAGGGCTACTACCCTAATAGTATAATAGGGTAGTGTAATATAGTAAGAGGGTTTAACTATCTATTATAAGAGTTAGCTAATATAAATACCTTTAAGTATAAAGAGTATAAGTATAATTTAGAAGAAGTATAATATAATAGGATATTAACAAGGGCCTTAAATATATAATATAATAAACTTATATAAGAAGGTAATTTATAAGTAATATACTTATAATATATTTAAAGATAATTAAAGGCTATTATAAGGTAATACTATATATAGAATAATAAAGGATATTAGGTTGAGACTTACCTTAGTTATTATTATTATTAATATTACTATTTAATATATAGTATTACGTTAGTAATTAATCCTTTATATTATACTTATACTTTAATAGTAGTTATCTTATAAAGTATAATAGTATTAATACTAAATATATTAGCTTATATTATTAATATATTAAGATATAGCTTAAGGTAACTTATAATAGGTTAATATTAATAGTAGTAGTTATAAAAGAAGTTAGAAGTAAATAAAATATAACTTTATTATATACTATATTATATATATTAACTACGTAATTTAATAGTATAATATTATTACCTAAACTCTATATTATTATTTATATTACACGTCTATAAAGTAATATAATAGTAAACTTAATTAATAATTATATCCTACTATTAATATAAATTATAACTATAAAGGCTTTTATATATTAGTAGTATATAATATTAGTAGCGTATTACTATTACTACCTTATTATTATCCTTAGAACTCTTTCCCTTATTTTCCCTACTAAGGTTTTAAAGGTTTTTAATAAGTCCTACTATAAATAGTAATAATTAGTATTTAGGGATAAATACCCTTAAAAGGGAGGTAATTATTAGGATATCTTAATATATCTAGGTAGTATAATAGTAGCTTACTAGTAATATACTAGTAGTACTAGTCCGGCTTTTTATTATCTAACGGATATCCTTTTATCTAGATATCTAAGAGGCTAGGTAGCTTCCTTATAAGATATTTAGATAGTCCTCCCTCTACCTCCTTAGAAGGTAGAGATTAGTTCTTTAATAACTATAAAGTTACTAGAGTATTAAGTCCACCTTCGTGACGCTACCTACTCGCCAGCAGTTTATACTATCCATTCTAGCCCTTAGGAACTAGCCTTCCAGTCTAGTTCCTAACAATAGGGTACAGCATAAGGTATAGCATGAGGTACAGCAGTCCCTACAGCATGGCTACAGCAGTCCCTACAGCATGGGGTACAGCATGGCTACAGCATGGCTACAGCAGTCCCTACAGCATGGGGTACAGCATGGGGACAGCATGGGGACAGCATTGGCTACAGCGTGGGTACAGCATGGGGACAGCAGTCCCTACAGCATGGCTACAGCATGGGTACAGCATGGGTACAGCAGTCCCTACAGCATGGGGTATAGTATGGGGTACAGCACCCCTAGAATTATAGATCTTAGCGGGTTTTTAGGGAGCTTAGCCCCTAGAGTAGTTAGGTTTCTAGGGAGTCCCTAGCTTAATTACTAATCTCGCACCGAGATGGCGACCCTCTAGTATAGAATACATGCACAGTTCCGTCATCTTTGAGCAGTTTGCTTCTGACAGAGAACACTGCAAGAGCTGACGTACCGTGCACAGTAACGATATCATGGCATAGAGACTATACGTGGGCTTGCCGTTGAATTTGGGATAGCAATGTCTTCCAAGATGCCACATGCATTGCATAACACTCATGAGGGGAATTTTAGTAAAGTACAACAATTCAAGACAGATTATTCACCAGCTACTATTACTCAGTATAAATCCCACAAAACCGGGATGCGGGTCGTGGTTGTCGATCAGGACGGTCCCATTGTCTATGGGTCTTTCGCGCTTGCGACTGAGATCTTTGATGACTCTGGCGCTCCTCATACCCTCGAGCATTTGTGCTTCATGGGGTCGAAGAACTATCCTTCTAAGGACATTCTAGACAAGCTTTCTACCAGAGCGTACTCTGACCTCAACGCCGCCACATATACGGATCGTACTGTATACTCACTTGAGTCGGCTGGATGGGAGGGCTTTGCCCAGATACTTCCAGTTTATCTGGATCATATTATCACTCCGTCTCTTACAGATGCAAGCTGCTATACTGAAGTCCATCACGTAAATGGTGACGGTGACGACGCAGGCGTTGTCTATGCAGAGATGCAGAGCAAAGAGAACGATGCAGATGAGCTTATGTTTTTGGAGACGAAGCGAATGCTTTATCCTGAGGATGTAGGCTATAGATATGAGACCTTTGGGTTATGGAATCTCTTCGTGCTTTAAGCGCAGATCGCATACGCAAATATCACCAAGCTATGTACCAGCCTAGGAATTTATGTCTTATAATCACTGGCATGGTTGATCATGCGAACCTTCTGTCTGTCCTGGATGATTACGAGAATTCCCTTCCGGACAGTGTCACAAAGCCTGATACTCCATTTCAAAGACCCTGGGTTGACTCGAAACAAGTGCCGCCTCTGCAACAATCTTACGCCAAAGTCCTTGAATTTCCAGAGGAAGATGAATCATCTGGTCAGATAGCTATCAGCTTCTTCGGACCCATCTATAGAGACAAATTACAGTGTGAGTGCAGCCTTACCAATTAAACCTGGCTTTGTATTGATATCTGCCAGGCCGAGCCATGATTATCTTGCTTACCTACCTGGCGGGTTCATCTGCCTCTGTGTTGGAGAATACATTGGTTGAGAGAGAGCAAGTGGCCAGCGCTGTAATGTTCGATTTTGACTCCCGGCCTCACACAGCTATACATTTTGAGATTACAAGTGTGGCCACGGAGAGTTTGGAGCGAGTCGAGGCTAGGTTTTTCGAGATACTCAAAGAGACAGCAGCGAGCCTGCTCGACATCGGATACATGCAGGATTGTATCAAGCGCGAGAAGCGTCAGGTCGAGTTCTATGCCGAAACATCTGCACAATGGTTCACCGAATCAATTACGAGCGACTTCCTCTTTGACGAATGTGATGGATCGACTCTGAGAGGAGATCTTGAGAATTTGCAGGATTATGATGCCCTAGAGGCTTGGACTGACACGCAGTGGAGACATTATCTTAAGACCTGGATGGTTGAAGCACCCCATGTCACTGTGTTAGGCAAACCTTCCGCCATTCTGTCTGCGAAGCTTGAGTCTGAAGAAAACGATCGCGTAGAAGCTCGACGCAGGGTTTTAGGGGCTCAAGGATTGAAGGAACTAGGACAGAGGCTTAGCTCTGCGAAAGAGAAGAACGATATCGGAATTACGAAGGATTGTCTCGACCGCTTCGAGATTCCTAGCACAAAGTCAATATCCTTTATCAATACAACGACCGCACGATCTGGTGCGGCCCGATTGATGGGTCATCTAGCAAATCTCACTCAGGAGCTCATCGACCAAGACAGAGACAACCCATTGTTCATTCATTTCGAGGACATGCAGTCGAATTTTGCTTACATCACTCTTGTATTGGGCACCGAAGCAATTCCTGTCCCCGTCCGGCCATTGCTAGCAATATACATCGAGACCTTCTTCAGCATGCCCATGTTATGGAAAGGGACAGAGATTAGCTTCGAGCAAGTCATCATAGAACTCGAAAGAGATACCGTCGGATACGAAATCAAGTCTGGCGCAAGTCTTGGTAATTCGGAAACCATCACCATCAAGCTGCAAGTCGAAGCAGAGAAATACCAGACAGCAATTCAGTGGCTAAGAAGACTGATGTGGTCTTCTGTCTTCGACCTTGAGCGAATCAAGGCCACGACAACCAGACTACTTGCAGACATTCCCGAGCACAAGCGAGACGGCGAATCCATGGTAACATCGACGGAATTGATGGTTGGGACGGCGCCTTCATCTGCAGCACGAGCTTGTGACACACTAGTGAAGGCCGTCTATCTCAAGTGGATTAACGGTCTTCTTGAGAAAGAACCGCAGACAGTAATCGAGCAGCTTAGAGAGGTTAACGCTCTCCTCTGTGCGCCCAATAACATTCGTGTCCTAGTCTCGGCAAACATAGAAAAGCTCCAGCGCCCAGTGTCTTCGTGGGAAATTCTCACCAAAGATCTCGACAACAGAAGTCCTCTCAATTCCCTTGACACAAGACTCTCAAGGCTCAGTGATGAAGGCAGGAATCCAGGGACCACAGCTTACATCATCCCAATGCCACCACTTGATTCATCCTACCTCCTTGCTGTAAGCAAAGGCCCGAACTCGTTCCATGATACGACATACCCAGCTCTCATGGTGGCTACATCTTACCTTGGCTCTGTTGCCGGTCCGCTCTGGGTGGCCATTCGGGGCACTGGTCTCGCATATGGCGTACACTTTTCCAGGCACGTTGACTCTGGTCAGGTATCCTTGTCCATTGGAAGCTCTCCAGATCCGTTCAAAGCCTTTGTCACCAGCAGAGAGGTTGTGAAAAACCTGATCGTCGATGCAGATGCGTTTGACGCGTTTACTCTAGAAGCAGCAATAAGCTCGATAATATCAGGATTAGCATCTTCAGAGTCCACCAGTGCTGACGCTGCGGAGGCCAGCTTCATGAGACAGGTGATGAGGGGACTACCCAAGGAGTGGCCAAGCGTGATAATAGAGAGGGTTAAAGAGGTCAAGGTTGAAGAGATCAGACGAGCTATGAGGGACATACTGTTCCCAATATTCGAGCCAGCGACCGTGAATCTATTCGTCACTTGTGCACCGATCATGGAACAAAAGGCGGCGAAAGCATTTTCGGAGATTGGATTCACGCCAGAGGTCAAGCCGCTTGCTTTTTTCCAGGATGATTATGGCTTCAATAGGGAGGACGTGTCGGGCGAGGAGAGCCACGAGGACAGTGATGACGACATGGACGATGACAGTGGTGAAGGCAGTGCCGAAGATTGAAGCTGATGAATAGCTATGAGGAGTCCTCGCTTTGGCTGATCCTCTGAAAACTGCCCAGACTCAGATCAGCAACTCCGAGAATATCGACACTGTTTGGGGGCTTCAGAATAGGCTGTTCCGCCAAAGCTGATGACTTCTTGCCCGACTTGAACATTTGAGATGGCTTTGGGATGGCTCGAGGCTTTGATGTGAACGTAAGTGGACGGTGACTCGGCTCAGCATGACATACTGCAGTATGATTTTCTTTGGCTAGACCGAAGCCATATCCATGCTTCTCACGCAGGCGAGCGCCAACGCCAAGTCCAAACATTCACGTCGTCGTACTGCCTACTTGGTCGCGGCGAATGAGCGATACGCGTTTGGTGTTTGTCAGCTCTTGAACACAAGGCTCGTTGACATGGCCATGCCCAACGTATTGGGAGAAATCTGCTTTGGTGGCCTTGCCTCGAAGGCTCTGTATCTACAGTAGATCATTTGGTGAAAGCACAATTGAGCTTTATGAGGAGACCAAACCCAGACTGGGGCTTCGCTGATGATGAATGAAGAACGGTAAGCCGTGCCGAAGCTACTTGTATAGGCACAGTAAGAGGAAGTTAGTAAGATCATTCCTGAGTGTAACGCCAATTCAGGCAAACATCTTATGCTCACTTCGAACAATGCTAAGCTCGCGGCATCGCTCGCGTCTGAATGCGATGAAGCAAGAAGAACAACCTAGATCATATTTTCTATTAGTTCTACAGTGTAGAAAATAACCCAAGAGCGGAATAAGTGACAGTCAGCCATGTAGATGAGGAAGCCGCAGATTCTGCCCTACCTCCTTTACATTTCAAAAGCATCAAGATATTGTAGCGAGCCCAGAAAACAAATTATAGTCTCCGATCCTCCCACGTTGAAATTATCCAAGCTTCGTTCCTGGAGTAATTAATGCCAGTACAGCTTGGTGAAAGTGCAAAGGGACAGAAGAATAACGTAAGTAGTTCGAGAGGATTGACACAAATAATGGAGACTCCCACCTTCCAGTACCCGGATAAGAGTGGGCTAAACCCCACTTAATGAACCTGATGCAAACAGCCATAGCTCACAATCGACCATCACACACAGCACAGCACCAGCACCAGCAAAAATAATCCCATTTCAACAACTTTTATTTCACAACCCTATCTTTCAATTCCTCCGCCTTCTGCCTCGCCTGCCCAACGATCTTCTCAGCGCCTACTTTCGCATCCTCTACAATCTCCTTCCCATCCGCTCCTATCCTCTTTGCCTCCGCCATCGCTTGTTCTTTGAGAGCTATTTCTCTGCCACCATAGCTATACGGATGTCAGCATCGACCTCAACACAGACAAACCGATATCTTCATCCCCAACGACAGGCCTTTCCCCATATCTGAAAAGTCTTCGCCGATGACTCCCAAACCCTTCTTCCTCCCCACCCCAAAAATAGAAAACCAACACGACTCACTTCCAATACTGCAAATACCGATACCCCTGCGTAGTCTGCGCGCCAAAATTCACAAAATGGCACGCGAACAACAGGTAATTCTTCGGCGTGACGGCGAAGGCATAGCGCATAAAGGTACCGGAGTAGAGGCAGAGAGCGCCAGTCATGCGGCCGGATATGCTGCGCCATGGTCAGAATATGCTCGTTTTTCTCAACTCTAGTCACAAAGCTGCGTTGGGGATAAGGGCGATGGGAAGGAGCATTCAGGGAGAGGCGTACATCTCGGGATCTTTCTGTGTGTCCATGACGGCTGCGATTGGGATGCCGAAGTTGGAGACGGGACCCCAGAAATCTGCCGAGACGGAGACGTTAGCGAGAGCTGTAGGGGGAAGGTTGGGTGGTGTAACGGGCGCATGTGAACGTACGCGTTGAGAAGACATAGTTTAGTATTGGTTGCGACCTGATCTTCGCGTTCAATGCCGATATTGCGGCTGCCATTGTATCGGTGAAATGCAACGTAAGGAGCTGTCGTTTATCGCCGATACGAAGGGCGGGCACGGCGGAGCAATGGGATGGTCACGTGCGCAGAGCTAGTAAGGGTTAGGGTCTCAAAGATACTCGAGCTGTCTCGATGATATATGGCTATCGGTTACTCTGGAAGGGTACTATATTGGATAGAATTTGAATATACGGAGTACTCGAGGATGACTACCACGCCCTAGAATTTCGAACGTCTGTTATGGAGATGTGTAGTAGGCCATCGTTTGCACGATATCGCTTGTTCAACCCAGATGGAACAGCCGGTCGCCAATCCAAAGCATCCTGTAGCTCCGACTATCTCGAATCTATACAGTCGCTTTGGTGGTATATGGAAGTCGTGTATGGAAGTGCCACTTCAAACGCCCTGCACGCCGTGCAGTGGAACCTTTTGTTTGCATAGGCAGCTTTGGCTGTATCCTTGTCCCTCAAGAGAGTACTATGCGAAGTCGTACTTCTCTGCATAGTAGACTTTCAGCCGCTTCGGATCTATCGTCAACTCATTTCCCCAACGTCGAGATCTATCACCTTCCTCCAAATCCTGGCGGTGGGAAGCCTCGACCCCCCGGAGGAGGCTGAAAGCCAGGCGGTGGCTGGAATCCTTGAGCTGCACGAATAAGTCAGCCTCTGTTAGACAAACAAAAAATTGTACATATGTTGAGAACTTACGTGGTCCTCCAGGGAAACTAGGTGGTGGTCCGAAACCAGCTAAAATCCAACGTTAGTAGATGTATCAATCGATATAGAGGCCATGGGCAGACTCACGTGGTCCACCTCCCGGTGGTCCCCCTCGTCCTGCAAAGCCAGGTGGTGCACCTCCTGGAAAGCCTCCGGGGGGAAATCCTGGGAATCCACCCGGTGGCGCTGGCCCTCCGACCCCAGCGGCCGGTCCACCCAATCCAACAGGAAGTCCTCGCCCAGCAGGTCTGCTTATTCCAGGTCCAGCAGCTAATGTCGGGGGAGCACCGCCAGCTCCTCCAGGTGCGCTTGCGCCTAATCGTGCAGAAGGGTCCGCTGGAGGTGGACCGTCTACTGAACAGGATACGATGTGTGTGCCGCGAACGATCGTGAGACCCAGGGTTCGTTTCTCTTCCGTTTCTACGAGCGCGGGTGTAGAGGCGCTGCCGGGAGCAGATTGCGCGCCTTTGGTTGGCTTGCGTCTCACCCGTCGAAATTCTTCTGTGTCTGCAAGAACGAGGTTCATGTGCTGCTTTGGAATCAGCACGTGAAAAGCTGCACTATATAGAGCATTCTACCTTGTCAAACGCCAGCATTTGCCCTGTCATTTGCCGGCCGTCGTTCAGTGTGATTCTCATCCGGTAGTTGATCTAGGTTCCAATTAGTTTCCCATGTGCGGTACCCGAGGCCTACAAGTCTCAGATGTCTGGGCCACAAATGGCTCTAGGGCTTACAAGATTTTGCTATTGTCAAGGTATTAGCATGCTGATCGGGTTTGCGCTCTTTGAGACTCACCATCTTCCCCTGCTTGTTGGCCATGGCGAATGAAGAGGGCCGCCTGCGCGACTAGATTGTTCCAAAGATTGTATTGAAGCTCAAGGCCTCGCGTATTCCTCTTGTGAAGCTTGTTGCCAAGCTCGAGGATTTGTATGTAAGTCAGATGTGCTCAATTCGAAGTTCTGAATTATGCTGCGCTAATCCAATTCCACGCTAAACGCGCTAGCTTGTTTCGCTAACATCCCACACGAACGTAGATATTCGACCACGACATCGCACAACTTCGACTCTCTCGGACACAAAGCCTCCTTCGCTATGGTAGGACGCCTCTCCGAATCAAGAGGTATATCAGGATTGGCAAACTAACTCAGACTTCCAGGCGACCCGAACAAAAGAGACCAAAGATGCCAACCGCAAGCCCGAAGCCGGCTCCTCGGCCAAAGACAAAAGCGCAAACCCGATGAGAGAGCTCCGCATCGAAAAGCTGGTCCTGAACATCTCGGTCGGTGAGTCTGGCGACAGGCTCACCCGTGCTGCAAAAGTGCTTGAGCAGCTGTCCGGTCAAACCCCCGTCTACAGCAAAGCCCGCTATACCGTCCGCACGTTTGGAATTCGAAGGAATGAAAAGATCGCCGTACGTCTTTCTTCATTTTCAGATCCCAACAAGTTTCGAATAAACACATCCTAGGAGGAGCACATACTCTCCAATCTGAACTGATCTCATGGATCGAAAGTTAGCTTGCTGAAATAAGGAAATGCTAACTCCGACCCACCAGGTCCACGTAACCGTCCGCGGCCCCAAAGCAGAAGAAATCCTCGAACGCGGCCTCAAAGTAAAAGAATACGAACTGAAAAAGAAGAACTTCAGCGAAACGGGCAACTTCGGCTTCGGCATCAGCGAGCACATCGATCTAGGAATCAAATATGATCCTGCAATCGGTATCTACGGCATGGACTTCTACTGCTGCATGTGCGTATCTCATCTCCCCCGATGGTGGTGAAAAGATCGATCATCAGAGATCTAGGAAGCAAGCAAGCAGACCATTGGCTGACAAAGAAACAAAGGACCCGACCCGGCGAGCGCGTCGCCAAGCGCCGACGATGCAAGAGCAAGGTCGGTGCGGGCCACCGTATCAATCAACAGGAGACGGTTAAGTGGTTCAAGAATCGCTTCGAGGGTATCGTGAGGGGTGATCGGAGCTAGACGGACGGAGTGAAACGACCCTACACTATGAGCAATACGTCCGCGAAGAGAGCAGAGCAAGAGCTTAAGCTTAGCATTTTGCGGAGTCTATCATGACTAAGACTACCATGTCGGCGTCAATGGCACATCCATCATTCAAAATATACAATGGAGGCCTCACTTGGGTGATTGAGCCGTTTAACCCATTATCTGATGATGATATTGTTGCATCGGTGCGTTTGGCCTATCGATCTTCCCCTACCCTTTCCTTTACCGATCCAGCTACCTGGAGCCTCTTTCGCCGGTTCGCGGTAGTCGGTAAGTGGGAAGATACGTAGATCACAGACTTAAACAATGTAGAACGTAGACCTCTAATCAATCATACTCTCAAAATCCCTTCAAACCCAAACATCCCACACATTAACACCAATCTATCATGCACCTAAACCATCCATCGCTAACCATGCCCTAACAAGTCTTTCACAAAACAGAGTCTAAAATTTCCTTCCAACCAGCCAGATACACATAGCACGCTCCCACTGCACCCGTGAAAGCCCCACAGCATGCCTGATACGCCGTAACGATGCAATGCGCTATCCTCATCATCTCACTCCGTAAGGTACTTCACTTCCCCTTCTCCTGTCCATACTGCGCCTTGTTCCACGTCTTGTCGAATGAACTCCCCTGGTGCAAAGACACAGTCAGCATGATTTTTCAATTCCACAATCACAACACCCCTCCTCTCCTCTTCCCCCACCCTTTCCCCCTTCCCCCCCTCCCCCCCTTCCCCCTCCGCCTCCAAAACCCCAAAACCCCCGCAAAAAAAACCACAAAAAAAAACTCACATCAGCCTTCTGCGCCCCATAATGCTCCCGATAATACGCCGTCCCAATCCCCTTCCCCTTCTCCACATTCCCCGTCTGCGCCCCGCTATCACCAAGCTTCGTCGCCGTCCCCGGCGTCCCGCTCACCGAGCCGCCGCCGGAGGAGTAGCGCTTTTCGATGTTTTGGACGCCTGGGGTGTAGAAGGGGTTGGGGAGGGGGGTGTAGTTGAAGAGGGCGTAGGTGCCTAGAAGGGGGGTTAGTGAGGTGGGGGTTTTTGGGGGGTGGGGTGGTAGGGGAGTGGTAGGGGAGGTGAGGTACCGATCAAGACGCCGCCGGCGAGGATCTTGCGCTTGTGCATGTTGTAGATTTGAGACATGGTTGTTTTGTGGGAAGATGGTGGGATCTGATATGAGGTATTTAAAGAGAATTGAGAAAGAGTAGATGAAATGGAAATATGCGAGTCTTGAGGTAGTATTTTTTGTGCAGATAGAAAATAATCATGTCGCAACCTTTGATCTACGTCACTAAAGTCAGGTACTTTACCCGAGGAATCTCTTCCGCACCCCTTGTCGATACTCGATTAGGAACTAGAATAGCTTCCGATCGCTAGGCGCGGATCTCGGAGACAGCTGCGAAGCCAAGGAATGTCATTACATAAGGTAGGTACTTTACTCTTCTATTATCCAATCCTGAGTTTCTAAATAACTACGGTATCTGTCTTACATTGAACGGTTTAGTTCATTCTCGATGATCATGCCATAGAAAACAGATAAATTTCATAAGTTACCACTTTGTTTCATATCAATACAAAAGTTATAAGGCCATAGCTGCCCCTAGCACCGCGGCTGCAAAGCACTCCCTTCAGCACCCCAATCCATCCCATCAAGCCCTTCCGAAGCACGCCTAAGCATACAACAGCAACACTCACACAACGCCCAGCACCACATCTCCATCCCCATTCACCCATCACCAATGATCGTACAAATCCCTTCCCGAATAATCCTCTTTCTCTTCCTCACCGTATTTCCTTCTCCCATCCCCGCTCCCAATCCCCCGTCCATCACCAACCCTACTTCCCCGTCCCCTTCGTCCAATTCTGCCACATGCTCCCAAAAAACCCAGGTGGCCTGCTCTGGTCCGCAAAGCTAGCCTTCCTCGCAGCGGCCGTGGCATCCTGCGAGTTACGCTTCTGGTTGTGGAGGTTGGCGAAGCGTTGGGCGGATGAGGCGGATGACTGTTGGGGAAAAAGGGGCTGTTAGTGTTGTGTGGAGATAGGCCTATAGGAGGGGGAGGGAGGGAGGGAGGGAGGGAGGGGGAAGGATGGGGATTGGGGTGTGATGAGGGATTGTATGGTTTTCATGGGGAAATGGTGGATGTTGGGGAGGTAGGTGATCTTCTGGAAAGGAAGATTTGGGTATTTGTGGGCGGGCAAGGTGGATGAAGAGATGGTATGATATGGGTAGAGACGTGATGGATTGACGAAGACGACGAGAGCAGACAAGACTTACACGTCTACGTTGAGCAGTCGAGGGATCGGCAGGACCAGCAGCACCAGCAGCACCACTGCCACGACGGCCAAAGCTCCAGTTGCTCGATCCCGCGTTGTTGGAAATGACGCCTCGGTTTCCTGCTGACGACATGATTGCTGGTGGTAGTTGAACTGATTGGAGATGTGAGAAGAACGAGAAGATGAAACGAGCTCTTGGGTTATGCAGCTCGATGACAGAAGAGATCGTTTGTGTCGTATCTTGGATGAATTGAAATGTATGAGGTTGGAGAATCAAGGACGGAAGGAGATAGAAGGAAACAGAACCCCAAGTTCACATTGCAGGAAAGAAAGCAAAAGTCGATTACAGGCATGGAAAGCAGGCGTCATCGACATCTCGTCCACATCGTCGGTCCATGCAATCGAATGATTGTGATTTGGGGGGAGCTATCATAGAAGCTACCCCACCATCAGAGTCTACCTAGAGAACTAGCCCTAAACGGAACCCCGCATCTGCAACTCGCTGCCTGATATGATAGGCCTGAATCGGGGGGGCTCGATATGCGGATGTTAGCGGATGCCAGCAGAACGATGGGAGGTTTAAGTAAGCAAGGTATGGAGTGATGGTCACGAGAGCAGAACGCCCAGGGCTTTGCGCTTTGTTCTCCAAGCGAAGCATTTGCATCTCGCATGCTGTTCTGCAATTTCCATCTGTAGCTCTGCTGTAGTCCGGTCTTCTAACGGAACAATCTCCGTGCAACGGCCTGAATAGCCTAATCTTTCTTTTTCTTTTTCTCTCTTTCATCCCCTTCATCATTCGTATAGAACCACCTCTTACTTGACGATCTTACAGACCAAATCCTGCCCCTCTACCGAGTCGCCCTCTTTGACCTTCAAGCTATCAATCTTGCCAGAGTGTGGCGCGCTGATGACCATTTCCTGCACAATGTATTTCGTTAGCAATTGGCCTTAAAGAGAGCGCAGTGGAACACCGAAAAGGGGAGACGCACCATCTTCATGGCACTCAGTACCGCAACCGGGTCGCCCTTCTTCACCTCCCCACCCTCGTGTACCCTCACCTCCACCACCACTCCCGACATGGGCGCTCCCACCTGGCTGCTGTCGTTGCTGTCTGCCTTCGGCCTGCTGATGTTCTCCACTCCGGCGTGTGTGTCGTCCACCGTCACCTGCCTCACCTCCCCGTTCATCTCGTAGAAAACCTCACGTTGTCCTTTCTGTTCCGAGAGCGGTCCGATGGCGAGCAACTTCAGAATCAGCACTTTGCCCTTTTCCAGCTCAACGTGGAACTCCTCCCCTTGCTCCGGCTTCGAAAGGAAGAATCTCGTGGGCAGGACGCTCAGGTCCCCGTATTTCGCCGTGAATTTCCTGTAGTCTTCAAACACCTTAGGGTACATGGCGTAGCTCGCAACGTCGCATTCCGACGCACTGCCGAATTTCTCGTTGATGTCCTTCTTGATTTTGATGAGATCCATTGGCTCAAGCGTGAGACCTGGTCGCTTGTCCAGCTTCCTGCGCCCACGAAGAGCGTCAGACCGCAGTGGCTCGGGGAAGCCTCCATACGGCTGACCCATCATTCCTTCAAAGAATTCGAGCACCGATCCCGGGAAATCTAGCTCCTTGGCCTTCTTTTGTACATCGTCGTAGCCGAGCTTATTTGAGACCATGAACTGAGCCAAATCACCAACGACTTTGGATGTTGGCGTCACCTTGACAATGTCACCGAGCAAGTCGTTCGCTTGTTCGTACGCCTTCTTCGTCTGTGCCCACTGAGCGCCGAGACCCAGCTGCGAAGCTTGGAAGATTAGGTTCGTCAACTGCCCGCCAGGTATGCAATGTTCGTAAACTTCTATTAGTAGTAATGTGATTAGTAGGGCGGTGCAAACGGAAATAAAAGAAAAGTGAGAATAAGAGATGAGGATGGAAAGCAGCGAGAAATGGAAATGGAAGGCTCTAACATCCAAGTGGCCATTACGGAAGGAACGACTTACCAGGATCTGGTCCGGTCAAGCCAGCCTCGAAAGGTGAGTAGAGAAGACGCAATTGAGCCCAGTAGCCATCTATGGCCCGGACGTGATGACCGTTGATACCCGGTTCAAGTCCAGTACCCTCAAGAGACGCCAACAACGCACCGATACTGGGCTGAGAAGTCATTCCAGACATGCTATCAGTCGCCGTATCCACCGCGTCGGCACCAGCGTTCGCACAAGCAACGTAAGTGGCCACTCCAGTGCCCGCAGAATCGTGGGTGTGAACGTGGATTGGAATGTCTGGGTACTTCTTCCGGATGGAACCAATGAGCATGGTGGCAGCTTTTGGCTTCATGACACCGGCCATATCCTTGATGCCGATGATGTGAGTGCCTATCTTGACAATCTTCTCGACCAAGTCCATATAGTAGTCCAGGTTGTACTTCTTGTGCGGGTTCAGCATATCACCACTGTAGCAGACCGTCGCCTCAACGACTCCTCCAGCTTTTTGCACAGCTTTGATACCAACCTCAAGTTGATCAATGTCGTTGAGAGCGTCAAAGATTCGAAAGACATCGACGCCATACCTCTTTGCTTGTTCGCAAAAGTGGTAAATGGCATTATCCGGCAATGATGAGTAGGCCACACCGTTGGCGCCTCTCAGCAGCATCTGGAAGGGAATATTAGGAATTGCTCTCCTCATCTTTCGTAAACGGTCCCAAGGATCTTCATAGAGAAAACGCATTGCGACATCAAATGTTGCTCCGCCCCAACATTCAAGACTGTATGCGTTGGCATAAGCGTGACTTGTTTCCTTCGCGATGTTGAGTAAGTCGACCGTTCGGACTCTCGTAGCAAGCAGTGACTGGTGAGCATCGCGCCATGTAGTATCCATGATGAGACATCCTGTGTTTTCTCGTACTGCCTTGGCGTATGCTGCTGGACCCTCCTTATCAATGATATTTTTCCATCCTTTGGTGCAAGGTACGGAAGTATCAATTAGTTTGTTGTCGTCATCATAGAGCTGGGGCATAATGATCTCGCCTTTGAACTTGGGCTCACCGATCTGGCCTTTAATGCTACTGCCGTTAACGGCCATGTCCCCAAGGTAGGCTAAGAGCTTCTGCGCTCTGTTCTGACTCCCTACGAGAGCGAACAGCTCTGGCGTGTCGTCGATGAAGGTGGTCCAGCAGGTACCTTCGATGAATGTAGGATGTGTCAAAAGAGATCCCAGGAAGGGTATATTGGTCTTCACTCCTCGAATTCGGAACTCAACCAACGCCCGCAACATCTTTCTCCGCACAATTTCGTAGGTTGACGCCAGACAAGTGCACTTGACCAACATAGAATCGTAATGCGGTGTAATGATCGCACCAGCAAACCCGTTTCCACCATCCAGACGTACACCGTTGCCGCCAGCAGAACGGTAGACCTCGATCTTACCAGTATCCGGAGAAAAGCCACTGGCGGGGTCCTCGGTTGTGATACGACACTGGATGGCAAAGCCACGAGTGGAAATCTTGTGCTGCATCAAGCCTAATTGCTCAAGTGTAGCGCCTGCAGCGATCTGAATCTGAGCCGCAACAATGTCAATCCCTGTGATCTCTTCCGTGATAGTATGCTCGACCTGGATACGAGGGTTGATTTCAATGAAATAGTAGCGGTGTTGCTGGTCCACGAGGAACTCTGCAGTTCCTGCATTTCGATAGTTGACAGATTTGGCCAGTCTCACGGCGTCCTCGAGTATACTATCTCGGACTTTCGTGGGCAAATCCTTTGCAGGAGCAAGTTCAACGACTTTCTGATGTCTTCTCTGTACGCTACAGTCTCGCTCATAGAGATGGACGACATTTCCCGTGCTGTCTCCAAGGAGCTGTACCTCGATATGCTTTGGCCGGTCCAGGAATCTCTCAACGAAGACTGTGCCGTTTCCAAAAGCGGACTTGGCTTCTGAAGTAGCTCGCTCGAAGGAGTCTTTCAGAGTACTCTGTTCTCGCACAACTCTCATACCCCTACCGCCACCACCAAAGGCAGCTTTGATGATGATGGGAAAGCCGTACTCGTCAGTAAAAGTTTTCACATCCTCGAACTTCTCCACAGCACCCTCCGTGCCTGGTACGACTGGCACTTTGCATTTGATAGCTAAGGCACGCGCAGAAACCTTGTCACCCAGCTTGTCGATCGTCTCAGGAGTTGGTCCGACGAAGATCAGGCCTGCTGCTTCCACGGCTCTAGCAAAAGCTGCGTTCTCTGAGAGGAACCCGTAGCCTGGATGAATCATATTGACTCCATGTTGCTTCGCGATCTTGATGATCTCATCTCCAGCCAGATATGCGCCCACAGGTGTATACTGTCCACGTTTACCAATTACATAGGCTTCATCGGCTTCTAGTGATGGGAAAACGTATTAGCAAAAATGTGGTGCGGAACTCTTGAGTAGCGTTACTTACTTTGCCTGTGCATGCTAAGTCGATCCTCATAGCTATGAGTGTCAGCTTCATCCTAAGTGCCCTGTGATCCTATAGACTACCTGAAGACTGCTACCGTCAGTAGCGAAAGCTCGTGGGCCTAGAACAGACAACTTGTGTTAACGTCCATTACCAGCAACATGCAAAGCGCGTTTCATTGTGATAACGTTGAAGCAATCATGTCGAGGTGCTTACGGTTCTGAAGATCTGAAGTGGAATGCTCCCATCAGTAAAGTATCCCAATCAACCCCAGCTTGCATTGACATACTCGTATAGCTACAGAGAAAGGTCAGCACAACCTTCATTGACCTCCATGTTTACGACAGGGAAGCTTACGAATCTCTCCTCTATTGGCCACTGCATTGATCCAATACATACGTATCAGCCAGAGTCCAATTGTGCATCCTCAATGGCTTCCAGAAGCCTGGGGAATTCCGCACCCAAGATCTTCTTCAATTCCATAATAGTACTATTCGCCCTCAATCTCTGGTGCACGGTATGTTCCTTTCCGGAGTGCCCGGCATCAAAAACCTCCGCATACTGATCGTGCTCAGCACTGTGAGCCATCTTTGAGTTCTCTCCTGGGCTCGGAGCCTGTGGGGGTCAGGGAAGCGAAGCTCAAGTCTCTGTACGCCTGATCGATGGTTTAGGGAAGGGTAAAAAGGATATAAGCTGTAAGGAGTATATACCAGCGCGATACAGAAGAATTGAAATTTAAGGACTCATAGGTGTGTTGTGGGGTGGCTGAAGGAATAGGGAAGTGCGTAGGCATGGGGGAGAGTGGGGCCGGGGAGCAAATTCCCCAAAAGACGCCGAGCGGGCTATCGGTCCGAGCGATAAGAATTGGTATTTGTTGTACAGAAAAAGCAATTGCCTGTCCCCTACGGTGGTTGACATCTAAACTGAAGTAATAGCATGCTCTCAACTACGGGGAGCGAAAGAAGCTGGCTGCCCTGGCAATCCGTGTTGCGCGGGTTTCGAGATATTTCGGCCATTTGGTGGGGTTCATAGAATAACTAAATCTGCCTCAGCATCTCAGATGTGCCATTGGCCAATAGCTCCAAGGCTAAGCCTCGTCGGTGTTGGCAGTGATGCTGGGGCACGGCGACCGGCGCAACAAAAGATGTTGCGTGAGAAATTGTTGCTGCTTTCAATTCTAAGTATTCTACTTTGTATCTGCAGTAGTTTGAAACCCCGCGATCGGTTTGCTGGCAGATCGATTCGCAGTTACAGCATATCCGATCATGAATCGGTAGACCTGCATGATTATTTCACCTCCTACCCATCAAATACGCGCTTGACGGTTCCCAATATTCCTCCCGACGCCTGCTAGTAATACATCGAAGCTTGGCCTCGTGAGACCAAACTAAACATCGAAACTGCTGTGTATGTTCATGTCGAAGCCATGACCCGTTTGCGCCTCCCTAGATGAGGTATGGTGGACTCTCTCCATGTCTTGATTCATCTTCGATCCATCACGCCATCGTGATATCTAAAAGGCTCGGTATCCAGTGGGCTGGGGAGTGATGCCATTCGTTTGTGAGTATGGCGCCGGCATCGGGCTGCTTCCTCCTTGCGTGAGCATCAACCTCGACCCCCCAAGGATGGGCGTGCTGTCCTCATCTTTCTGGGTTTTGGCCTCCCGAGCTTTGCGCTCTTCATTATCCTTCTTAAGAATTTCGATCGTCGACGACTGTTGGCTCATGTAGTTTATCATGAATGGCATGCTGAAGTCATTGAGACCGTGGCGCCATGACAGCTCCATGACGACGTTCAGGCGGATAAGATCATAACAAGCATACAGCATACCCACATAGCACTCTCGACTGCCGATGTCAACGAACTGTGTAGCCATTAGCCATAGTGAAGGGGAGAAAGGGCATATGGAACTTACGTAGCGGAGTAGATCTTCAACCACATCGCTCTTTTCGGATATCGCAGCTGTTTCGATCGCATCCTTGTAGAGCTTGTCTTGCTTTGATAGTGCAATAGACTTCTCCCATCTCTTGTTCTTCCGATAGATGTTGGCGGCAATCTGTCGGAAAAAAACAAGATCGTGCTTCTCCAGTCGTGATGCCAACTCTACAGCATCGTAGTTGGTGTAATTCTCGACGGAGTCGCGCAGCGTCTTATAGTCCTCCTCCTCTATCAACAGATCGTTGATCGCGTCGTTCACAGCCTTCTTATTCTGGCCTTGAACGCTAAGTAGGAATGGCTTGATCAGAGGATGGTCATCAGATTTCTTGAACATGCGAACAACTCGGTTAACGTCGATCCGGGCTGTCAACGCCTGAAGTAAATCAGTAAGCAGTGATGGTTGCTGCTCGCGGTAGAAGTTGAGCGCACGATAGTATATCTCTAGGTTGGCGACCTTGGCAACGATGTCTTTAAAGGAATGATGTTCCCAAGCATCAGCAGCACGCTCGATCATTGCTAGCGCAGCATTGTCCCACTCGTCATCGTGGCAGTAGAGAAAGATAAGCTCGGGCCAGAGATGAGCTTCCTCGCACGCGCGCACCATTTTAGGCATATTGATACGAGCCCAGAAGAGCTTGAGGTGCTCCATGACTCGTTCCGGATGATACTTGGAGAGGGCAACACCAAGCTCTGTGAACATGCCTTTGTGGGCACGCTCAAGACCAAGGCCAGCTTCAAGCAGTGAGATGAGCTCGTCAAAATAGCCATTGCGCTCGTATTGCTTGACAAGGCCTTGAAGCTCTTCAGCATGGACGATGAGGTTGAGACCGCAAATTTGGGCCAACCGGAATTCCTTTTTCGCGACGCAGGCCTCATTGACTTGCTTCCATACCTTCACACTGTTCGCTTTACGTGCGCATTCGACAGCTGCCTGATAGTCTTCAAGATGTACGAGAGTGGTAGCAAGCTTGGCCCAGTTGGAAATGCTAGTGAAGAAAATCTTGGCAGCCTGGTGATAACCTTCCTCATAGGCTTTGTCACCCGAGGCTTCCACATCCGCAACATTAGACGAATGTAAGAAGTCCTCTAGCTGGCTCATTTGATCTAGTCGGGCATAGCAGAAGGCCAGGGCAGTATCGATTGCTGGCTCCCGTTGTGTCTTTCTTGCCATGCGCAGATACTTCACCAATTCTTCGTCCTTGCCAGCGCTGGTAGCGTACTCAATGACTTCGTTGTGGTTACTTGGATCATCGGCGCGAATGTACGACTCAATTGCATCTCCAATGCGCAGACCATCCAGCTGAGCCTTCGCAACCTTGCTCCACACTTCAGGGACCTCGACACGCTCGGCATATTCTTGCGCACGGTCAATACTGACAATATGCTCCACGAGAACGTTGGTCGCTGCGACATGGTTGTCTTCCTTTTTGAAGATCTCGAACGCCTCTTCAAACATCCCTTGCGAAGTGCACATACTCGCAATCTCTTCGGGATTGTAAGCTGAAAGTTGGTGAATGTACTCCATAACACGACCTTTGTCAGCCTTTGCTGCTGTGAGCATCAGGAGGCTTTGAAGACTGCCATTGTCGCTGAACGGAGAGGGCTCGAGGATGATCTTCTCCAAGAGCTCGATCAACTCTGCCGGAAGGTCAGCGGCCAAGAAAGCTGAGACAGCAACCGAGACTTTTTCCGGTTCGGTGGATTCGGGCACAGCGGTGGCAACTACTTGATCAACAAGCGATCTTCGCTGAGCGTTGTTTTCGTTCAGAACGAAAGCCCAGATCTCAGGGTCTGCTCGCTCCAGAAGATAGCGAGCTTGTGCCTTGAACATTGAGTTCTCGTTGGTGATGTTGATTAGCTCAAGATCGTTCTGTCCTTTGCGATACGCGATGTATGCAAGGTTGGGATCCCGTTTCTCGCAATACTTCCCGACAGTCAGCGGGTCGTACATGTCATTTTCCTTGAGGAACTTCTCAGGATTGTTGTTGCTATCAATGTAAATCTTGGCAAGGGCATTGTAGACAGCCTGCTGTTGGTTGCCACTGGCGAGCGTAGCTTCAAGGAAAGGTAGGAGTAGTTTGAGACGATTCCGCGACTCAACTTCAGAGACAAGGTCGTCAATAGGAATGGACGCGGGATCGACCGATTGCAGGAGATTCTTTATAATCTGTTCTTCACAATCGACATCTAGAAGGCCGCCAATAACGTAGGGGGTTCTAGCCGGATTGACTCGCTGAACGTATACCTCGATTGATTTGAATTGCTGATTCTGGTATAGATAGAGTACCAAGTCATGTATGAAGTTAAACCGATCGCAAACGATTATAAGCGGTAGTTGTTCCGTTAATTGAGCTTCTTTCAAAAAGTTTTTGACCTTTTCTGGATTGTAGAAATTATTGTCACGACATATCCGCTCGACTTCGGTGGTCTGTTTCATTGAAGTTGCGGCCTCGATGTACTTGAAAACCACCTCTGGATCCTCACTCAAGTTCACGATGCTGCCAAGGTAGTAATACAGACCCTCAGCTGTGCGGTATTTCTCGAAAAGCTCAATCAGTCGATGCGGACCCAGCAAATCGGAATATTTCGTGGCAATTTGATAGACCGCATGCAGATTCTGTCGAATATTGATCTTGAGCATTTCGTTCATACAGTCAAGCGATTGCTCCAATGACATGCGTCCGAAATAATTGACTAGCCATTCAGGGTTGAGCTTGTCTGTACGTACGATGTTTCTCTTGATCGCAGCTGGGTCGTCGGAATTTTCCAGAGCTCGCTGGTACAGCTGGGAATTCTCGCAGAGCTGCGCTACCCTGGCCCGGTCGTAGTGCGTGAACATCTCGTTTCCGAGGATGGCATCGGCCACCTGAGGGGCATTGATGAGATTCATCTCCAAAAGTCGCGTCTGTAAATGCCCTTGCTCCGGCTGATTGGCCTTGAGAGCATCCAGAAGAAACGCTGTAGCTTGCTGGTACAGATTCTGCGACTGGAAAACGTCGACAACACGTTCCACGTCAACCAGTGGCCCGCTCTCGTCATTGACAAGAGCCATGGCAAATTCTGCTCCCTTTTCCGGATTATGAGCTACGATATTCCGGATGAGGGCTGCAAAATCCGGTTGGTATCCTGTCTTTTTGACGAACGGAAGAATAGCTTCAACTTGACCGGTCATCGCCAAGGCCGGTATTACTTTGTGCGGGACGTTGGCAGCTAAGTATATTCTTAGTGCAAGCGCTGGATCGTATGGCTGAGCTGCATCTCCCAGCTCCTCCGAGCACTCAAGCTTATTCTCATTCAGCCACTTTTCGATGAGATGCTTCCGGCTCTGTTGAAGAACGAGTCTACCAAGCTCTAAACTCTCTAACTTGTTGAGCGGTCCTTTATCGAGTAACGTCCCGAAATATTGTAGATGAGGAGTCAATCCACTCCCTTGGGACGGTAAACCCTGGAATCTCGCTGTTGTCTGAGGTGTACGTAGGAAGCCTCGAGGGGAATTTGCCGCAACCTTCGCAGCATCTGTGTATTGACCAGAGGCCATCAATTGTTCAAACTGCTGGGCGTAGAGATTATCGGCTCCGGGCAGTCCAGCTCTCGAGGCTAATTTGAGAGCGAGTTGGCCATTGGCAGGATTTTGAAGCAGATATGGTATTATGGTATTCTCATCAACGCTGACCGAGAGCACCTGCCCCTTCCGGTTGACACCGACAATACCCGAGGAATCGGAATCAGGCGCAGTCGTAAATATTGTCTCAGCGGAGATCCGGTTCATGAAGATGCAGGTGGCAGTCTCCAAGTCGTAGAGATGGATGAAGCCATATTTCGTCACCATGTATATCACACTATACTTTTGAGACACTTGCATGGCCACGGGGAAATCATTCACAGCTTCTGGCGGAAAGTAGACATCGACCTGCTTCTTGGCGAAGACAGGGTTTGACTGCTGATGATCAATTTCCACCACGTGTAGCTTGGCTGATGCTGCCGACCGAACAGCGAAGGTGAAGACTCTTGTGTCGGCAGAGGCTCCTTCCAAGCGGATCGTACCAAATGCTGCAGCGTGAGCCTCAATCGCCTGGCTTATACCCCGCTCTTTCGAATACAGCTGCATTTGACCAACAACGCGACCTTGTTGCTGAGAGATTCCAACCACGGCCATCCACTTCCCGTCTTCATTTACACGATAGTTGATGATTTGACAGCCCTGAAGATTGTCAGCCGAGCTTTATAAAAGAGATCCTGAACTTACCGAAAGGTTGCCATTCCGCTCGAAGACTTTATGTGGAGAAGTTGGAGGCTGTTCGAACACGTTCCAGTGATACACAGCAGTGTCTGTGACCAAACCTAAGCTATCTGGGCTAAACCACTTCCAATATATGACGTCCTCCAACATTGTGTTTGAATTGACCTTTAGCTTCTGTCCCAAATCGAAGATCTGTAGTGTCCGCTGTTGGGCTTTGAGTGCGATGACCTGCTTAGTCCAATGCATGATTGCACTGTCGGCCTTGATAGACCTCTTGATAACCTCATTGTTGTTTTTGAGGTTGACTATTATAACATCTGGGCTGGCGCTCTCGGGGCTTTGTTGACGAACGCATATATAGTGGTCGGATTCTAGAGTCTGGTCTATGGTCAATACTTTCCCGAGTCATGGTTAAACAGAATATAACTTACACAAGAATTGAATCCTATGGATTTTTGCTTTCCGGGTGTCAGTAAGATTCGGCGAGGAACGCATCGTGAGCTGCATTAGCTGGGAATTACCTACGTCAATCTCTGTAGACGTCAACTGTAGAGCAAGGTATGTCAGCAGGCAGTATCGCCACGAACGGATATCTGGGGTGCGCTCACCTGCAAAAGCTCCGTGAAACGGATGGGCAGAGCATTGGCCGCCATGGTTAAATTGTTGTTCAGGGACACTCATCAACAAAGGCACGCTGCTACAGTCGCAACGCAGGGAAAGACGCTCGGGAATCTTCAAATGAATGACTATGCGGTGAAGCGGACCGTCGATGTTGGGGTGACAAACGGGTGCGTCGATGGCTGTAATGTTGTTAACTGCTGGTACCACCTCTGCTCCCTGAAATTGTTCAAGCTGTTCGTAGGGCTGACAGCCAGGCCCTGGCGCGCTAGGACTAGAAGTAGCGCGCTTCGAGACATCTATTCTTGGTCTATCCAGCTTCAGACATCTGCACTTGGCTACGTCGGATAGCTAATTCGAGCAGACGAGGTAACGGTTGCAACCATTGAATATTGGCTGCAGTATCAAACCCACGACTGGTGTATGCCTGCACCCTGCTAGAATTTATGTAAGGGCTTCATTCCCAATTGTGCACCTAGATGGAGTATCTAGTTAAAGGTACATATCATTTATATAAAGCTGTGTTGTAGTCTCATATACTGCTCTATCATCTCGTGATGAAGTATGTGGTTATTCATATCCGCAATCCTTACAATTTCCGCCGACATCTCCTTCCACGCATTCAGTGATGAAACTATCCTCGTAGATTAGCAGTGACCTGGCAGGCATTGAAGCGGACTACTCACAAGGCGTACGCTCTGTTCCACGAAGGTTATGCCCAATTTCTCGCACGTCGCGAAGCTAAGAGAGATTCTGAGTCAACGGATTTCTTCCCAGATCGTACTGTATAATCACAGAAATCGAGAAAAGATTTACTTACACGTCGCTGTCTGCTTGGCTACCAGTCGGAGCTGCGATGTATTTCACTCCCTGAAGAACGGTCAGCTTTCCGATGCAAAGACGGGCATGAACCAATGCAACCGAGCAACTCAAGATGGTATCTGAATTTGCCGTTTACGACGTGCAAAGCGTACATACCGAGCGGCTGGCCCTCAAGACATTGTCAATGAAGGGGAACTGCGCTCGTAGGTTAGAGATTACTCAAGAGATTTGCCGTGGTCGTAACGTACAAAGGCATCGGAAGAAAGGGCGACATCCTTCAGTTCAGACAACCATGCCTCTCTTTCCTCTTGAGTAAATGGTTGGGGGACTTCGTCGAATTTGCTTTCGAAGTCCTGTTTCTCGATATCTGACGAAGACCCCAAGATCAATACCCATCTTTCAAGACCAGCAGGAAATTGTATGATGTAAGTTGGGAGCAGGTAGACAATTTGGAGGACTTTGAGTTTGCACAGTAAGAAGTATTGAAGTCTCTAAAGGCGTACCAGATTTTGGTAGCAATCCATTGCAGAGAAGGTCAATTGCATTGGCTTTATCAGGCCTCTTCACCCCTTTCTTCCAGCGCAATCCAAGGGCCCGTTCGTGATACTTCATCCACCAGCCATCCGCCTTGTCGCCAGCAAGACGCGTGCAATGGATGCGTGACTGTTGTCCAGCGCCTTTATGGAAAAGTAAGTTCAATTGATGAAAATAGATATATCCATGTTGGCTTACCTAGTCCAATGACCTGCCCATTTAGTGCTACATACAAATGATACCAAAGGTCAGCACTTCACTCAAGGATCCACGTTGAACGCGAGAGGACTTCGGCAAGTAGATGAAAGCATGATCGCTTCCAAGTCATATCTTGCGGCTCATATGTGGATGGGAATTGGGGGAATGGCTTCTGGATCTCCTTACCATAGCATACTGAATTTGATTGGGTATATTTTACAGCTATCGTCTGCTCACAGTTGGGATTCAGTATCGCTCTCTCAAGGGTTGCTCTCCAGACGAAGGAACAGGTGCTAGCTGGGCCAGGCACATACCGCCACTGTCAAGTCTCGAAGCGCTAAGGATAAGTTGAAGTCAGTTTCCCATTACAAGCTCCAATGACACTTAGGAGACGAGTATACTGCATGAGTAGAGAGTGAAAGCTGGCGATGTTTGGCCTGATTCCAAGCTCTCACCGCTGGACGAGAGTAATGAATACGCACCAGAGTCAGGTAGTGGGGAGGGGTTCTTCGGCGTAACTACTGAATGGAAGCTTTCTCTTGGATTGATTTTTACGTCGTTGACATGTTGCTATCGATCGTCAGTATCTATATTCTCCACCCCTTCTGTTATTGACAATGGAGACTTCTCCCAAAAGAAACATGCTTTCGAGACAGCCAGGTGGCAAGTTCGCGCGCAGCTAACATAATGTAGAAACACATCGCCGGGGCTCACCTGCAACTGAAGACCGTACACAGTTCTTTGTTCGGTCAAAGGCGGCTCGTAAGACTCATCCATTTCTAGTATGAGGTATCTGAAATATTAGTAAGACAACGCTCAAACACAGACTCGGCGAAACTTACTTCCCACCCTTTTTCTTTGATAATATCTCCAAGGCCTGCTTCGAATATCCAGGGGCTCTAATCCGAGCCACAAGATCAGTATTTCATCATCGAGTTGGTATTATTGTATCTGTGCATGGGAGTGCGTTTTGCGCGTATGTCTTGAACCTTATACCCAAGCATCGTGCGGGGACCGATGAAATGTGGGAGACATACATAACACCATCGGAAACCTCTCGAGAGATTATCTTCGCAGTCGGCCTAATTCTTTGTGTCAGTCGTTTCTCATGAAGGTACAAGGTCAACTCATGAAATATGTCTTGGGTGCAGATGCTCCAGAGAGATGGCTAGAATTTCCCACGTTCGTACGGGAAGAAAAGAGCAGAAAGTATAACCCACACGTCCACCTCATCCGACAATGCGACGATATCTCCAAAACTTGACATCCTGTCCTTGTTTCCCAGTTCCGAAGTCAGCATTGCTCTCTCATGACGAGTCCTAAGTCGAAAATCGAATCTCGGATAGACATTGGAAGTGAACGCTCTTCATAGGGTCTTATCATTCGATACTGGGATGAGAAAGTAATGGGTTTGCAAGTACGTACCGATCCTCTCGCCCGGGCGTAAGCCATAGCCAGGCCGGATGCTTCAAGTCCTTCTATATCTGCAACCATACACACTTCTTTGTCTTTCTCTGTCATAGGAACGCCGACAGCTGCTCCGGCGGGCGAGACATGCTTGAAGCTTGCTGCAGCCGGGAGGCCCAAGGCCTGCTTCAACTCTTTTACCAGGGGCCAGGCATTGAGCGAATCGAGTAGATTGATGTACCCCGGCGCTCCATTGAGTACTTTGAAAGGCAGCGGGCCATCCTTATTGAAAGCTGCCGCAGGCTTTTGATGCGGATTCGCACCATAGCGAAGGGAGATCTGTTGCAGACCATCACCAGCATACTTCCTCCGGAAAAAGTCTGCGATGGTCTGATCATAGTCTGCGGTAACCGTAAACGCCTTGAGTGCGTAGAGTTGACGACTCCTCCCGGTGACTTCACCCTTATCCAGCTCTTGCAAGAAGCCAGCGTAGTCTTGAGGATCTGACAAAATGCAAACTCGTTGATGGTTCCTTTATGATTCGGAGTCAACATTTGACTTTATTGGGTAGAAGAAGTGTAATCGGAGACGGAGTGAGGGATGGGAACTTCTTAGACATATTTCAAAATTCTTGAGCAAGTACGGCTTGAAAAAGGATAATTAAACAACATTACTAACTTGGCAGCAGCTCGAATCAAAGTGACGCCTCCGACATCGATCTCTTCGACAGCCTCAGGTATTGTTACGTTGATCTTGGCGATCTGGATCAAACATAGATTAGCATTTCACTTTGGACATTAGAATCGGAATGTTAGACGTAAAGTGGTAACTGCGGTTGAAATGGGCCAAGAGCCGTCCAACAACTCAAAAGAAGGATAATACGGATTGAGTTCCAGGGCAACGTACGGTATCCTTGAAGGGGTAGAGATTGCAGACAACGTAATCCACCTTGTCTATACTTTGCTCCGCAAGATCTTTTTCGTCGCTTTCCGAATTTGTGGATAGAATACCTGATGAAGACGATCACCATAATGGACGATTGTGGGCCGTAGAAGACCCACCCGCATGAACCTTAGGGTGCAAGGTCTTCACCCTTCCTTTGAGGATTTCAGGAGAATTGGTGATTGCGGATATATCTCTATCAAAGCAGTACTCTCAGCATGTTTAGAGAAGACCAAAAAGGGTGTGACATTCAACTAACTCTACATCGAATCCCGCCTCACGAATGACTGTATGTCTCAAGTTAGTACTAATGTTGATACTCGTACTGTGGAACAAGCTTCAGGCAAGATAGAAAGTAACAGTGTCCAAATCATATTAGAGATCATGACTCAAAGAACAAGATGAGGATTGACTTGACGTAAATTCACGTTTTGCAGTGCCTCCAGAAGCAAGGAGGCGAATATCATGTTTTATTAGTCCTTTAGCGAGATCCAGTAGTCCCTGTTTGTTGTACACGCTAAGGATTGCTGCAAGAAGTATGGACTGTCAGTAGACCTTTAGCAGATTGGATATGTCGGGCTCCTCACCAGTCTTTCTTGGAGCCATACCGACGACTTTGTGTAGACGACTGTTGAGTGACGTTTCACGAAACGGAATTTATGGTGTGCCTTCGAGGCGTCTCTTCCGGTCCACTCGAACCGTTATCCGTCAGCCCTAGGCACTCTACCATTGTCCATATCTATAGATTACAGCTACTATAGCATGGAGCCATTAGCGGTAATTAAAATCCCAGTATCAAAATCCTTGATCTGCGAACTCCTTTTCCTTCATGAACAACGCAAAAACCCACATTCTACATAAAAGCATTCCGATGAGATGGCGGCATCAGCAGCCTCCATGAAATCAAGGAAATCGTCAAGTAGAATGGAGAACGAGCTAAAGTGGCCGGTCTTGGGTGCGGCGCTTTCTTCCTGCACTTTGGTAAGGGCCGCAATGACTGGCTATACAATCATCTTCTGTACAGATTTGAGCGGAAAGATTTGGGCAGACCTTTCGGTGAGTATGATCCTGGACTTTTGATTAAGGAAAGCGTTCACTTGTTGGCCACAAAGCATACTTCTCTTTACCATGATCCTACGCTGTAGCGTCATGTTCCATTCCTGTTTGTCACTTGATAGATGTGTCAAACTTTGCGAGAATACTGACAATAAACGTCGTATCACCACTCGCGAACAATGATCTCTGTCTATATATGAACTTCATTGGCCTCCAAGATATGTCGAAAGATCCAGGTCCAGTTCGATAACCTTGTTCTCAACTAACAAACCGCATTGCGGGCCTTATCTCCAATCGCCCTTCCGACTTTAATTCCAGCACGATCCTCAAACCATCATCGTCGTGCCCTCCCTTTGCTCCAACGGCCCCCAACTAGCCACCCACCCCACCGCAATCAGCGCCAGAAACTCGCAAATGTCCAGACTCCACCAGACATTGACAGTCACCCGTCCCAACCCGCCAAAGAACCAACCCACAAGCACAAGTTCGACCACCACCAGTATCCCCAGGAAGATATCGAAATCCCTCCTCGTGTATACCTTGTGAAAGACGACACGCTCGCCTACCATGCGACCTATACAGTGCAGGAACCATGCCGAGCAGAAGAAGTGGATAATGGCGATGATGATACGGGGGATGTTGCTGAAATGGAAGGCTGAGGCTAGGATGCTGAGGATCGAGACGAAGGTGTCGAGGCCGAGGACGATGCACATACCTAGCTCATTTCAGCTTCTGGAAAACCCATCCCACGCCTCAAAGAACAACAACATTTCTTCGAGAAAGCATTCTAGGAAAGCACCTTACATATACGGCGATACAGCACTTCACGCGTCGGCGCATTAAAAGGTGAGAACGCCGCGATCGTAAGACCAGGCCAGCACGTGCGAGCAGAGGGGCAGGGATGGTGTCCTTGCTGTCGTTGCTGCCGGGGCGCCGCATCATCGGGCACGACGGATTTCTGGGTGAAGGAGTCAAACATGGCGAGCGATGGAGAATTTTCTTGTAAAAACCAAAGAAAACTTCAATAGAAAACAATCAAAGAAGTGCAATGAGAGGGAAATGATGGGTTCCTACATCTGTGATGGAGGCTCAGAGCCTAGCGGGAAGGCTGTGCGCGCTGCTGGTGCCTTATGGGAATCTTGTAACATGAAGGGCGATTAGGGGTGGTTCCGACTGGACTCGCTAAGGATTTTATACAGGCCCTTGGATCCTCCCGGCGCATGCGCAAATCTTGGCAAGTCGAGATGTTTCATGTTGGGGCTGAGCTAGGAAGATGGCTTGTGAGGGTCTGAGAGCGAGTCAATTCCGAGTCTTGTGCGTTTGATGCGCAAAGTACAGCAGATTGATGGAATGGCTTCAAATCGAGAGAAAAGTATTGAAAGGGGGAAGATTTTGACCTATGAGATACTCGCTTTCCTATTGCTGGTCCCCAGTGCCAATCGTCTCCCAATACTTCCAAAGCATACGCTGCTGCAAAATAATACACTGGCGATCCACGTTCCAACCCCAATGCTTTCGTTACTAATTAAGCCATCATGCATACCGTAATTATGTGACACGTTGGCCATAGAACCAGCCCGCGGTGAGGGTGTAGCTGGTGCGGGCACAATTTCCGGATTGACCCCAAATGCAATAGCTGTCCCGGCAAGGCCAACGAAAATCGACAGGAGGAAGCCGGGTTTGGAGCGGTCGACTAGGTACCATAGGACAGGATTGACGAGGGCGAGGGTTAGGGATACTTGAGAAGTGGATTGCCATGGGAGTTTGCGCTGTAAAACACGTTAGTTTGTGGCCATTGAGAGCCGATAATATTCGGGTGGTTTACGTACGATGGCAAAAGCAATCCCCACAAAGGCTCCAATACCCCTTACTACAGGATTCCAGTCAGCGCCGAGTCCGCTTCCAGACCTGGACGACGGTCTCTCATCCCCATCTTCGACGGCTGTAGGTGATACCGGACGTTCTGGCAGTGCGTTTATCGCGAACACATCCTTACTATTTCCCAAGACTTCTTCCCATAATATATCGACCCAGGGAAGCAAGCCTCCAATTAGTACACCGACTCCACCCCATCCAACTAGATAACCCCAGGAGTTGTGTTCAACTCCTCGCAGGGAAACCTGAATTGGCGCCACCCGCCGGCTATCATGTAGATGTGATATGATAACCCCATAAGCCACGCCGAATATGAAGAGCAGCACCACCCGCTCGCTTAGCCTTACGAGGTTCTTCCAGAATTCAGAATGATGCCGATGTGGCTCTGCTCTTCGAGCTTGTGACCTCTCATATGCACCTATGATGCTTGGCCTACCGTCGTCAATGCTCGCTCGTGCGGGGGTTTGGCTGCCAATGCCTATTGGTGTGGAGGCGTCCGACTTATTGGTGTCATAGCCAGGTGCAGTCGGGGTGTAGATGCCGAAGAGAGTCGATGATGTGAGGTTGAGTATCGACCGCGTTCTGCTTGCTTTCTCCGAGAACGAATCTGGCTCGTTACGAGACGAGTCACTGAATTGTCCGGGAGGCGACGGTGGGGTGGAGGAATTCGTTGAGGTCGGGGTGAGATCAAGATGCCGTCTAGGCTTGGGCTGGAGAAGAGTTGCTGAATCTTCGGTCATCTTGAGTAGTCAAGAGCAACTCTCGTTATTGTAGCCTCTTTTTCCAGAGCACGAGATCCCAGCGTAAACAGAGCGAGAGATCCTAGATGGTGTACTACTGGCTGCTCTCTTTCAAGAACTGTAGATGACTATGCTACACAACATTTTGAAGGCATTGTGGGTCTGTGGGAGACCGTGTGAGATGGAATATTAAAGGACTGGAGCAAATCCGTGCCCGCATCATCAGTCGTCAGACGTGCAGATTGACGGCTGCCTCGGATGTCAGAACGCTGGCGATCCGCCGATCTTTCGGCAGGCTAGCCTGGTATGATATCTATACTAACCCTATCGGGGCTAGTCTGCCCATCCATAAGGTGCCGACTAGAATTCGAGCTCTGGATAATGACTACAAGGAGTAAGGACAACAAATACCTTCTCCTACGCATTGCCTCTAAGCTTGAAGGAGGTTCACAATGTTGAGCCTCCGCACCCTCACGCGCGCACTCACCCATTGTGCTCAGTCTACTAAAGGCTCAGCACCATCGAGACGGTAACAATTCATCCACATATCTCCCATGATTATATTGATGCCTGTCCCAGAGCAATCAGCATACTCTCCCACATTCGCCCTTCACTACTCTCACGCCATGCCACACATCCGCATCCCATCCCATCCCTAAAGCCCGACTCGCTCCCTTCATTACTCACACAACAGCAACCACCGCTCGATCTCCTCCCTCGCATCTCCAATCATCCATCACTAGCGGGTGTGCAAGTACGAAACGGACCACGAGATACATATAACCCGAGCCATAGGGTTCGAAAGCGGCGGCATGGGTTTCTGGCGCGGGTGAGGACGAGGAAGGGGACGGCGATCTTGAAGAGGAGGCGATTGAAGGGAAGGGCGACATTGAGTCATTGAATTACGGACTGGACGCTTGAAAATTAGGGGGAAGGGCAGAGTGATATCATTTGCATTCATGTATACTGGGTGAGAAGCGCAGTGTTATGAGCATGCCCGTCTCGTAGGCATCTCGGGTGTCCTCGAAAGCGATAGGGTCTCCCATCGCTGGTGTAGAGACTGTAGATGATATTGTACTGTATCAGAAAACAAGGATTGGTTAGCCAGGATAGAATACTTGCCGCCCACCACTATAGAGCAGCCTTGTCAGGCACATCACAGCACATTCTCCATCTATGGACTCATAGAAACATATACATGGTATCTGGCGACATAACACTCGTGTCTATGCGCCCTCACCTGTCTATCCGTTTCTCTGTCGGTGCTCTCATGAATCAATAGACTTGGCCACAGGCAATTTGCAAGAGCACGTATAGGCTCTCGCCGGTACTGGATCCGTAGACACATGATACTCCTCATCATCAACGCTTTCAGAATGATTCGGGAAAGGCATTTGTACAATCCATGACCCTGACCTGATCAATGCTTGTAGTCTGAATGCAAACATTTCAATCGAGACTTGGTTCCAAGGTGACACCACTACGATCGCCGTCAGTAATGTCAAGGTTTTACTCTTTATAGTAGGACACTTACGCAACGATATTAGCCCATCCTATCAGTCGCCAATGCTTGTCAATTCTTCTACTGAGCGCAATCTTCTCGCCTATCTCCGTACATGCTGGACTCGTAAGCTGAATTTTCGCTGCGTCCTTTTTGACATTCATGATCTTGGCGCCTGTAGCTGTTGAGCCAATATTGACCATAAGGACCTCGGCTTTCGAGAGCTTGTCAACCTTGGCCTGCTTGCCATCCGCTGTTTTTACACCTAGAAGTCTTCGCAGTAAAACGAAACTGACTTCAAGCTCGGTATAAATAGATGGCAACTGCCCTTTGAGACCAAGGACGAAACCTACAAGTCGATCGGCACGGCATAGCGTCGGGTCTACTCGGGTGCCTACACCGATCAAACCACCGGGTACGGCAAATTTGAGATCGTTGTGTTCTGCAAAGAGCGAGATGACTCTGCTGAAGATGGGCCGGCACTTGATTTTCCCTTGCTCATCTTTCGTCACCAAACCTGGTCGGATCTCAATTTCGTCGCCCAGCTTCAGGACGCCGGTCAAGATACTTCCACCCGCTACACCACCTTTCAGGTCCTCGATCTCAGCACCGGGCTTGTTGACATCAAAAGATCGAATAATGATCATGTGTGGTGCAGCCCCAAAGTCGCGTACAGGAACGGGTATCTTGTTGACTATCCTTTCATTGATGGCATCAATGTTGTACTTCAACTGGGCGGAGATAGGTATGATTGGTGATTTATCTGCGACAGTGCCTCGAACGAAATTTTCTATCGACTTGAAATGTTGCTCGGCGCCTTCCGTTCGCATCAAATCTACCTTGTTCTGTAGGATTATGATATGATCAAGTTTCATGATCTCAATAGCAGCCAAGTGCTCGGATGTTTGTGGTTGGGGACATGACTCGTTACCGGCAATCAGAAGGAGGGCGGCATCCATAACGGCGGCGCCTGATAACATGGTACTCATAAGAATATCGTGACCTGGGCAGTCCACAAACCTTTAACTTGATCAGCGGCAGCCTTCGGACAGCCTTTCTCTGTTGCAACTCACGAAACATGTCTCACTAGTCTGTATGTGCCACCACAATTTGACCTTTCACATGGTGGATCAACCTCCTTCTCACTCTTGTAGCTTTTGTAACATGTCGGCCTTGGACAAGCTTCATTGTCACATTTGTAAATTTTCGCATTGGCATAACCTAATTTTATGGTAATATTCCTTTCGAGTTCATTCTTGAATCTCACAGTCTGCACCCCAGATATGGCCTTTACGACGGTGGATTTACCGTGCGCCACGTGCCCTATTGTCCCAATATTTATGGTAGCTTGTCGGCAGATGATCTCAGGAGAAAGTGGAGTCAAGGCCGAGGTATCCAGGTCTTCTGGCTCCGGCTGTTCTGGCAGCTCAGGTCTCTTGATCTCAGGTAACGGTTCCGACTTCTTGAGCACTGATTTTGGCTGATTAAGGGTTTCTTGCTCTTCAACGTCATCGTTGTCTTGGCCCTTGAGTTGGGGGGACTCGGGCTCCGATTCCTCTTCCGAAGGCATATCGCCATTAGTAGCCATGATTGCGATCAGATTCCAACCACTTTCTTTCCCTCTCCAAGTCCGATCTGGTTTTTGCTCTGCTGTTTCGTCAGGAACCTTTGTGTGGATGTCTCAGCTTGATGCCTGCAGGATTTGGCCGGGTCTTAATATGATACAGCAGGTTTTCAGCGTTGGACAACTTGCGAATTTTGTTCAATATGAGGTCGAGCTTTTCATGGCTCTCCACAATTGATGAATGAGTCCTTGCGCGGAAGGGCGGTTTTAGCGTGTGCAGTTTCAATGTTATTGGCGTGCTGCAAGACCCCGACCCCGACCCCAGTACTTGCTGATTTTGTTACGCCTATGCAATTATATTGCCCAACATTTAACGCCTATAATACATATCTAAGTAGGCTAAAAGATACGCATTTATCTATAGAATCTAATACTTTAAAAATCATAGAGATCCGTCTATTAGCGATAAAGATATGACTAATCCTATGAGTTTACCTACCAAATCCATGGATCTTGGCACCGCTTTGCCCGCTGTGCCTGTGCCTTATACCTATACCTGTCCCGACGTACCCTACCAGTAATAACGACTTATAATAATTATCTAAGTAGGCTAAAAGATACGCATTCATCTACGGTATCTAATACTTTAAAAATAATAGAAATCCGCCAATGTACGTAGAAGATATGACTGATTTAATAAGTACGTCAACCCAAATTTTTGTGGAATTCGTGGGGTCGGGGTCGGGGTCTTGCAGCACGCCAATGACATTGAAATCGCACACGCTAATTGCATCGATTGCGGCTAGAAGCGCGAATCGTTGCCAGTCCTTAGCCCTGTGCCCCTGGCGAACTATCTACCGCAACACCTTACCCTTCCTTTGATTTATATATGGATATCAAAATCTACGCGGTAGTCAATGGTTCGACTGTATCAGTTCTTCATATCATATTCCAGCAGTTGAAGCCATATAAATTGGGTATCGACTAATCCCTCATCTCACGCACTGCCTTATTCTCTCTTATTTACCCACGACTAATCTATGACCTGAGATCGCTCGTCTTTTCCCACGAGAAATTGACAATCTTCGCTGTCAAAGTATCCTTTCACTAGAGCATAGTCTGTAGATGGAATGAAAAGAGCAACTGTAGCTCTCATCTTGACGTTACCGACTGCCGTTGCAGGGTTATTTGACCATTATGGATCCACGTACAGATTGCGTGGAACGCTTGGAGCTTGTAGGCTCTCTCTCTCAACTAAAAAATCTCAGGTGGGGATAGTCTTTTCTACTAATTTTCCTGTACTTCAAGATAGCTTCAGATTTTGCCTTTATCATCTGTTACTCTGCCACCCTTCTAGTCCTAACCACCTCACATGGGCATCAACCATTGCACACCCTCGCTCACGTCCCATCTGTCTGGTCTTTACAAGATCTAGACTTAGATGTCGCACCATATGCTCACAATGTGTGGGGTGGTGTCCCCACCCTCCCTTATTGTCTGGTCGCTAGCGACTCCCCCAGCCCCGAGGCTCTGAAGATGTATTATTTTTGAATTGGAAGGCATTATTCGGGTTCAGCCAACCTTCTCTCTATACCATAGCCCAAGATCACCAATCCTCCTCAATATCAAATGTCCTCGCGTTCGGGGGACGGGCCCAAATTGCTTATCAATTCCTCTTGATCAAGACCTTCATCAGCTAAATTTTGTTGAAGCCATAATTTCCACTCTAGGTGCCTCTCTCGACCGCATCGAGCTATGCGCCCCATTAGTCAACTTCTATTCTCGTTGAAGATGTTCTCTCTTCTCGGTCAATCACGCAATCAAATACAGAGACATTAGTTCCAAGTTTGGTGCGAGGCTAAGTATCCTGCTTGCTGGGTTGGCGATTCAGTCCTCAGCCGTGGCTTGCTGTAATCTATAGTAGCTTTTCCCAGCGATGTATACAAACCTCATCATTCATAAAGTTGTGGAGCACATTGCCTGAGTATGTTGTATCCAGATATATTGCATGGCCCTATTATATAACTCGATAAGAAAAAGGCGACCTGATTCTATAAATTAAGTCAGCAATACCTCATGCATATGTTCCTACTGGCTCTCAGCTTTGGGTTCGTCGGTCCGTAAATGGGGCCAATGGGCAACGATGAGACATATAGACATGGATTTCTAAAATTTTCTCAGTGGTGATAGTATCTAACAGTGCGCTTGTATAGGCTATCCCAATGCAAAAAGTAGGGAGTTTTTATAGACATGGTCTGCCAGTGATGTGTACTCGCAGCGATCCAGGCCAAAAAGTGCCCAGGTGACCTCTGTGCTCATCCATAGTGTCATACAACGACAAGCTTCGCATGGTTGATGTTCACAGCAGCCGGTTGTGGACACAACTACCTACTTATTGGCATTAACATTAGCTGTGGTGCTTGAGCTCTCCTCAAATTCATCTTGTGGACGGCAAAAACTCCTACCGATGAACTACCTGGGATAAACCTCGGGCCCAAGCGAGAAAGATCGGTGTCCTCCGGTGGGTCGTGGACCGACTGTGTCGGCTAGCGGCGCTGTTATTATCGCGAACTAGTGCTGTGTTGTTCGCTATCAGGCGAGTGTTTTGCGGTATGCATACACGAATATCGGTGAGTCATACTTTCGTGGGTGCAGGGAAGATCTGGATTCACGAAGCTGCAGTCTAGTTGCCACTTGAGTCCGTCGTTAGTTATTGCGTCTGCCATTGTGGATCATTGTGACTAAATTGGTTTCTATTCATCTATTATTGGGTATCATATAACGAGTAATAGACTTTTGCTGCAAGACATGCGTAGCGCAGATTTCTTTAGTGCAGGTATTTTGCTGAGAGTTCTGGCTGATAATCCAGTGACACAGATGTTGGTGAGCCTTTGAGCGAGCATCAAACACTTGAGGTGGTCGGTTGCTTATGCAACTTCCATCATTTAGCTTCTAACTGTTGGCTTTGTTAGTACTCGTGGTTTCTTGTAGGCCCGTGGTTTTGAGATCCGCAGGCTCTGCCATGACGAAAGCCTTAAGACACGTAATTCTATTACCTGCTTCGTAAGTACCCAAGAGCTCTCCAATAGGCCGAGGATCAGACGATTTAGCCACAATTTCGTTGGGTTGGCTGTTTGCTGGATCACCCAATTCTGTTTCCGAGGAATCTTCATGATCTGGTAACGTTTCTTGCAGATCTTTTTCATTGACCATCCATAGACGTATAGAACCATCACTGCTGCCGGTGACGATCAGAACGCCATGCAATTCAGGTGGCTTCAATATCTCGAAGTCCTTAACTCGGCTAGTCAAGCCTTCGGCACTACCTCCTAATTGACCGAAAGCCTGGCAAATTGGTATCTGTGACACAGTATCAGATCCTATTGCCTGCTTGAGAGCAGGTGAAGATGTGGAGTAGAACAGTATCCGGCCATCTTCTGTTGAACCGGCTAGAACCTCCCTAGTCTCATCGTTGTTCGCAAAAGGGTTCGCGTAGTGTAGCTGATGTATCTTTGTGCTCGGCGATGGTGAAATTCGACATTTTGGCTTGCAGTCCTGGGAACACCATTAGTTTCACAGCGACAAGATCTAATTCACAATATGACCTATACCATGCCGAACACCACACAACCTCTTTCAAACCCCACAACAAATTCTTCCCCCGCACTGTTCCATTCTACCCTCCTTCCCTCGCCGCTAGCCCATCTCCCCTCACCCACTCCTTGAAGAAGGCCCCTTTCGAAACTGAGGACGCCAGCTTTTTTCCCAGTAACTAGATTCCATAACCTCATGCATTTTTCTCCCCTGCCCACGCTCACCATGAGCTTCAAACTTGGATGTACAGCGAAATCATTGACCCCAGCAGGACTTCCCCCAAGAGGCTCAGTGTCTCCGCTTGGTCGTCCATAAGCTTTCGGTATAGGTGCTTTTATCGTTGACAGGACAGTCCAATCTCTGGTGCGGGCAACCGCTATAGTGTTATCGTCCGCTGCAGATAGAAGCTTCGAGCGCGTAGGGAAATGTAGAGTATTTATGCTACCACCATGGTGATTAAGAGAACCAAGCTCCCTGTTCCTGGGGTTCTCCTTGACTTTGCTTCCTATTAAGGTGGGTTTCTCCAGCGCTTTATGCCCTGAAGGTGCCTCCATAGAAACATGGTAGAGGTTGATGATCTGGTCGGAGCTCCCACTCGCAAGTATCAGTCTTTGCGATTGGTTGGATTCGGACGACGAGGGAGGTGAAATGGCGAGGCAACGTATTGCGGAGCCGTGGGGGCTGAGGAGGAATGTATCTGCAAATTCGACGCTTGAAGCAGTTTCAGAGGACACATTATTGACCAGCTTCGGCACTGTTGCTTGTAGACCATGAAGCACTTTCTCATATGTGCCGACGATGATCTGAACAGTCACTGAAGAATTCACAGGACGCTCTTGGCCATTGTGAACATTCTGCTTCTTTGCTTCCTTTCCCGTAGTAACAAGTGGTCCGTCCTGCTCCACCAAACCTCTCTTCCTCTTCCCCATGAGCAGCACCGAACGTCTTTGACGAGTACAAGGTCTCAGGGACACATTATTTCGCAGGCGATGTTGACGTAGAACTGAGAATTTGGATGGAGGAGTAGATTAGGGCCCTTTACATTCACTCCCGCACCCCGCTCACCGTTAACCTACAGTATCGCGGCCTCGTCGCAACAAACCCACGATCAACGATATCCATCACAACATCAGATCTCCATCAAAATCATGTATGTAAAACCTTATTAGGTTTTTGTGATGGGTTTCCCTACGAGCCAATTATCGTGTCAACCCCGATGTTGGGTATGAATCGGGTCGATGATAGCCTCGCCTCAAGGAAGTATGAGATATCGTAAGTATTGCGCGTTCACATATGCATCCATGAAAACCTTGATAGGCTTGGAACCGATGCGAAACTTTTGATGTGCTCTTCGGGAATTTCGGATCGTTAATGCTGGTTGTAGACGATGTCAAAAACGGCACTCAGCCCTTCTCCGCTCACTCTTCGAAACCACCTCATCCACGCTCGAGCTGAATCGTGTCAAACAACCACACCATGATCTGGCTTCTTTCTTGGAAATTAACGATATATCGCTGTCAGTGATTGTCCTTCAAAGTCCATTCTGTGTGCTAAAGTGGGCATAGCGGACGTTCTTTCGATTCCTCAACACTTCCTTCGACAGCACAACTCCTCGATGCGCTACAGATAGACTCATACGAAACTCGTGAGAAGCCTACCGGCGGGTCTGAGACGACCATCGGAAATGAGAGCTGGCTGTCAGAAGCAGGCAGGCAAAGTACGAGTAATCCAATCGAACAAGATGGGGGGCCAGGTCCGGCTTCTGTACATCTGCCCAACGACCCTACCCTACCATGGCTCACGAACGGATCCAAGGTCTCTGCGCCTGCCATCGAAAAGCCGACAAATGCGCACGAACAGGGTTCTCAGCTCGTGAGTGAGCTTGGACTCGTTGTAGATGCGAAAGAACCGTCTACGAACCTTGATGCAACCCAAGAATCGATATCGTGTCCATCAAAAGCTCTGCTATTATCACCTAATGATACTAGTTTCACGGCTACTGTACAGACAGGGAAAATTATAGCGGAGCAAATACCAGGAGAGGTTCGCACTGTACAGCTAATTCCGATCGAAGTTCAGAATGAGCGAATGGAGTATGGTGGTCAAGTTACGGAGGTTGGTGGGGATCAAAGAGCGTGGGTTCAAGACAATGGATATTCAAGGGCCAATGGTTTAACGACTCCCACATCTGAAGAAGATGTAGGACGCCATGTGAATGTGGAGGAAGGCCAAATTGGCAATGAGGAGCCTCGACCGAACGCTACACTCAAGTCTCAGGATGGAATCGCGAAGGCAGAAGCCTTTGATAAAGCTGCCTCTACGCCCGACGAACAGCTGCGACTTGAAGAAGCTCAATCCATACAACTCTCAAAAACGAGTGTCGATGTCCCCGAAACTAAGAACAATTCTTTACGGCCGATGCCACCTCCAGCTAGTATATCATCGGATTTCATTCATGATGGCATGGTTGATGGAGGCTTCGAGGCAAACATATCCGGTAATGACGATCGAGCTACAGTAATGCAGGATGCACGGGGGAAGCAAGATTACACTCTGGCAAGACCTACATCTGGTCTGCAAGATCACATATACGCTGGTATAAATGGAGAAGCGTCAAGAGACCTTACCTTCAGTCGGCGACCGCCCATGCGAATTGACACTGGGATCCCGTCTACTTTGAACTCGACCACCTTGTCAGAGACTAAACAGGCCGCGGTGGTCACGACGACCCTTTCAGAAACGGCAGCACCGCGCAAATCGGCATCTATTGTAGGAAATGCCCAGTCACCTCCAGAGCGAATGACAACGAGGGTCTCTTCTGGAGCCATCCGACACAAGTCCGTGTCTGAAATCCTTGGCGAAACACCGAAAGCCACTCCGACCCAAGCCGACAAGGGACCATTCGCTAGAGAATCTGGAGATGCCCGTAGAGAAGACAGCCGGTCTTTGCAGACCCCAAAATCAGCATCTTCATGCACCACACCTGACCCTGTCGCTTTCAAGCGACGGCTAAGCGAGGTGAAGGAGAAAGAAAGAAGCAAGCTTTCGACAGTAGTCTTTACTAGTTCTCGGAACGACGAAAATGAATCTCCTAAGGAGAATAGGGATTATTTGTTAACCCTCTTCAATTACCAGGTCACCAGTCCTTTGAGACCTCATACTCTTAATTCACTTGTAAAAGGATCACATAAGACGTTGACTACAGCAGATCATTACATCGACTTCAACGAGCGGCAAGCTTGCCGCCTTCTGAACAGGATTTACGAGTTGCAGTCCAAAAACTGCTGGGCCCTTCGACAGATTGAGCGGTGCCCAGAACCTGCAAGGCCAGTTACACATTGGGATGTTTTGCTAAGCGAAATGCAATGGCTAAGGATAGATTTCCGAGAGGAAAGAAAATTCAAGATGGCAGCTGCTCGATTTGCAGCCAGTGCCTGCGCTGCATGGGTTGCCAGTACCTCGAAACAGCGAAAGTCGTTACAGGTCAAGATTCGAGTTCAACCTATAAGGGCAAAGTCAATCACTCTTCCAGAATATACGCCCGAACTGGTCCATTCCACAGACGACGAGTTCAGCGATGAAAGCGATGACGAGTTGACAGCAGATCCAGGGAATGCTCCTGCTGCAATCTTCTCCTTGCCCCCGGACATGTTTGTCTTTGGCCTCAATAAAAGCCCAGTGGCGGAGAAGCTCCTGCTCGAGCTTCCACTATACCGGCCGAACGCCGCTGTCCAGGATGCAGCCGTGGGTACTACTCGTATCGAACCTGATGCTGGTTGGAAGAAGCCTCTCATACCTGTCTCGAAATTTGCGCAAGGCAAAATCGTGCCAATCTCGAAATGTCCGTATAATGGGGAAGTAATTTCCGAGGACGGACCCCCTCGCAAGAGAAGTCGGTTCAATTACTACGAAGCCGATTTATCCAGCCTCAAGTCTGGAGATGCGTCGAATCTCGGGGCCGAGAAGATCTTGGAACCGGAGCAGACCGATGTTGCTTTATTTGATCCCGAAAATAAGCACATCAGAGATCGTATACACACAGGTCATGCTTTCCGCCCTCCTTCAGAGTACATCATGCCATCTCAACAATTTTTTGAATCTCGTCAGTCATCACAGTGGACTCAGGCAGAGGATGATGAACTGCGGAGAACTGTGAAGGAATATTCATATAACTGGTCACTGATATCTAGCTCCATGACTCTGCCATCCATGTTCACTTCCGGAGCTGAAAGACGGACACCGTGGGAATGCTTTGAACGCTGGATTAGCCTCGAAGGGCTCCCTGCCGACATGGCAAAGATCACTTACTTCAAAGCGTACACTTCAAGGCTTCAACTAGCTCAAAGGACTGTCGAAGCCAATCAGTTAGCACAACAGCAGCAACAAGGTGGTAGTGCAGCACAATTGCCAATGCGGCGTCGAAATACCCAACCATACACTGTAGAGCGAAGGAAGGAAGCAAGGCATCTTCACATCATCGATGCTATGCGAAAGCTTGCCAAGAAGCGAGAGACTGCACTCAGCAAGCAGCAGCATGGTACGTTCCACTATACATACTGACTTGTTGACCATCAACCTATCCCTTGTCCTAAGACCTTGAACGCTTGGAACTAATTTCGGACGTATAGTGGCTAGTCTGGCCGCGATGAGAAAGGCTCAGGAGCCTGCGAAGCCTCGTACAGGGATGCATACTCCACAAGAGTTCAGTCGTATCAAGTATGACCGGCAACTGAAACTAGAAGAGCAAGCGAGGCAATATAGGGCCTCAGTAATACAGCATCAGAAGGTAACGCTGTCCCAGACGTGAAATTGCCACAGCTCTCACTAACATTGGCAAGGCGACTCAAGCGGCAAAGGCGAGCCAGCAAGCAGGACAGCAGACTAATGGGGTGCAGCCAAATCGTAATCATTTACCAGGATTACCAAATGGTAGCAGTCCGAATATGAATACTGTAAATTCATATAGCCAGATACGGGCAGGTGGAGGGGATCCTTCTCGGCCGGCACAGCAGATGCAGAGGATCTCGAATGGAAACGGCATTTTGCCTGCCAATTCGCATGCCGTACCTCACGCTCCAATGCAACCTAACGTCCAGATGCAAATGCAGATGCAGCAACGAATGGGCCCTGGCATGGCACCCGACAGGAATACCATTATGCAGGACGTTGCGCGGGTCCAGGCGCAACAGCAAATATATCAACAACAGATGCGCCAACAAGGCCATTCTCAGTCCAATGGCCACGCTGGCTCCCCCAATATGCAAACTCCAAACCTTATGTCTCAGAGCAATGCCGCCATGCTTGCTTCTGTTCCGGGTCGTGCAAGCCCTTCAATCATCAACGTTCCAGTTCCTCAAAACACCTCGACTTCTCCTCGTATGACCCAACCCCAAGCTCTATCAAGCGGCATGACCCCTGTCGTGAATCAGATCTCCTCCCAGTTCAAAGCCCGCCACCCACAAGCAAGCCCGGAGCAGATAGTTCGCATGACTACCGATCAGCTCTACAAGATTTCGAGTGATGCTAGACATCAAGCGATGACTGCTGCTGCTGGCAATGCGAACATGAACGCCGTAGCTAGCAATAGCAATATGGGTCTTGCAGCTCATAGCCCGCTGCAGCAAGCGGCTATGTTAGCAAATGGAGGTGGTAACGCGATGAATCCCCAACATTACGCACAGATGATGCGAACCCAACAGGCAGGCCAGCAGAGAGGTGCGAGCAACGGCAATGGGCAGAGTATGAACGGGAGTGGCATCAATGCGAATGCCAGAAACGCGAGTCGCAGCGTCACACCGTTGATTCAGCGGACTTCAAGTGCTCAAGGAGGCCCGAGGCCGAGCCAAAGCCCAAGTGCGAGACCGATGGGTTTGGCGAGTGGGCAGTAGGATCTTGTTGGAAACCGAACTCTTTGTAAATAAACTATATCTTTTTGCAAGCCGGTGGTGGACGGGATTGGCGATTTTTTGAGCAGAGCAACTTCAGCGACGGCAGGTTATTGTACATAGGATTGTGTGCTATGCTACACTACTGGGCCTGGATGAGGAAAGCGATGGAGATCTTGATGAATGACTACGAGATGACATGTGCATGTGCCAGTATTGTGAGCATGTTTTTCTTGTTGAAAGCTTCTTGATATGCTATAATTGGTCGAGGCAAGCGTCCGGCTGGGAGGCCGCTGTTGTGTCAATCAGAAAGCCAACAATGGAAGTCTTGTCGGGAATACCCCAGAGTAAGGTGAGCAATGCCACTGGTTCCAAGGTCAATTCTTGCACAAAGACACTGTAAATTTCCTCTCTTCTGAGTATAGGCGTCCGGTTTGCATGTTATCTCCCGATACGCTCTGCCCGATACTTGTGGTACGCATCCACACCTAGTAACGTCCACGCCCTTTATCTTTACAGCTGTAGACTTTCACAGTTTACTTTTACGTGCAAATTTATAGCGTATATCATACTGAAGAAGTTTTGTTATAGAAGAGTTCACCCCCTTCTGGTCTAAACTTACTTCTGGTACAGCTCTAAGTGGCTAGCGGTCCGGAACTTTCGAGACTCCGGAGCCCCGGGTCTAGCTCCAGCGCGCTGCTAGGTTACGAGGTTACCCTCAGGCCTACTGACGTTCGCTGTTACAGACGCTTAACCAGGCTTATTTTATAAAACATTTTGCTGTAAGATCTGTTCGGTCTAAGGTTTTCTACAGTATTCATAGCGAAAAGAAGCTGAAACAGTCGGCCGTTATAGCATAAGAGGGCGTGGACCAGAAGTAAGTTCAGACCAGAAGGGGGTGAACTCTTCTAAATATGCTGTCAGAATCCGCCTGTAAGGCATGATAACCTGCAGGATACAGCGTTTTGGCCACTAGTCAGCCCTGGAGCATTGTCCGGGGTTAAGGAAATCGAAACTCCGGGCGGTAAGTCTCGTAGGGCTGGACGGTTAGGTACCAGGTGAACCCTTTTAGCGCAATAAACGCCAACATACTGATGAATCCCTGCAGTATCAACGCTATCTTTGTGCTCAGCAATTCTCTGCATTGTTGAGCACTCACGATGGCTCGTACCAAACCTACTGCCAGGAGAGGCAAATGTCCACCTTTCACTCTCCGCTTCGGGTCTATCCAACGGAAGCGTCCTCACTCTGCTCTAGCTGAGCCAGACTCAGACCATGAGGAGGATACCACCGAGCCACAACTTGTGTCTGCATTTGATCACTCCGGGGCCATTATCAGCAATGGAAGCCCGAAGACTAATACGTCTTTGCTGGTGATACAGGCTGAAAAGAATAAAGATTGGAGAGAGGAAAGCAGGAAGAGGAGTCGCAAGAATCTGCTGCCTGCAGAGGTACAAGCCGCCCAGTCGCTACGAACAAGCGACGTCGTGATCCCCCCTATCGAGCGGAATGAAGTGTCTAAAGTATCAGGCATTCAATTTGTGCATAGAGATCACGATGGCGATACAACTATGGCCAGATTAGAAGCAGCCCAACGAAACCCTGAACAAGCTGTGCAGCCAACCAAGACTGTCGACGAAGAGGCCCTGGAGGCTCTTCTCGGCGGCGAAAAGAAGTCGACCTTACACATACCAGCTCTTCCGGCAGACGACCAGTACGGTTACGACCCGTCCGACCCCGCCAATTCGGATTACGCCAACGAGGACGACCGTTTCAAAGCCGACGTCGCCTCTCGCCCTGACGTCGCCAGCCTAGAAGATTACACCGCTACCCCTGTTGAAGACTTCGGCGCAGCTTTACTCCGCGGTATGGGCTGGAAAGATGGCGAAGCGGTCGGCAAGCGACGAGCCGGAGCCCCGGCCCCTAAGAACCCAGTGCTCAAGGAGCGACGACCGAATTTGCTAGGTATAGGTGCGAAAGAAGTTCCAGGCGGTGTAGGCGACGAATTTGGAGCCTGGGGGAAGGTCGCGAACGGGAAGCGCAAGACGGATCTGACGTATAGCCCTGTGCTGTTGAAGAATACGGTCACAGGGGAGCTGTTGACGGAGGAGGAGCTGGTGAAGAAGAAGGAGCAGCAAGCAGCCAATAAGAACAAGGGTGGAGAGGACGACTGGAGGGAAAGAAGGGATCGGAATCTGAAGATCGATGCCGTTAGGAAGAGCGATAGACTAGGTAAAGAGAGGCTGGCGCTCGAGGATGTGGCTACTGGAGAGAAAAATAAGAGCAACAGGGATGCAAGAAGACGGGAGCGAACTCGAGATGATGACCGAAGAAGGGATAGATCGCCTTCCAACGAGCGTAGGAGAGGAGATCGAAGCCGGGATTATGAGGGAAGAACGAGGGATAAGAGCCGAGAAGGCGTCGAGACTAGATATAGCTCTTCCCGTCGACATTCCAGGTCGAGGGAGCGAAGCCATCATCATGGCTCATCGCGAAGGGAACGAAGCCGCTCGGCTGAGCGTAGACATAGACGGCATTGAGAAAATTACTTGATACCCCAGTCAGCAGTCACCGTTATGTACGAATAGTATTTTATTTATGAATATGGTTACCAATGCAGTTGGGTATCTAACGCTCGCACTCTTCCCAGAATCAAATCTGCCCCCAACCCAGCAGTACAAACATCTCAATGAGTCCCCCACCCAAACCACCTCCTCCCGCTCATCCACGCGAACCCCGTGCAACCCTGCCAAACCACCATGCTGACCCCCATCTCCATCCCCACCACCAACATCATCTTCCCCACATAATCGCCCACACCCCTCCATCCGCCTCGCAGGCCCATCCCGCACCAGCCGCCGAGCGGAAACACTTCCCCTCTCCATCTCGCGGCGGCAGCTTGTGCGGCGGGGTTCACCCTAGGCGACGAGAGGAAGGCGAGCGCTAGACTTCGGACGAAGAGTGCTTCTAGTGGTAAGAATATTATGTCGGCGAGGTGTGCGGCGAGATGGTTCGCTAGAGCGTCGGCTGCGTAGGCTGAGAGGGCGGTGATGCGGTGGGTTGGGTGGTGGCGGTCGTGTTGTGTGGGCTTTGTTTCGTTGTCGGGTTGGGTGTCGGGTTCGCTGTGGGTTGGTGAGTTGGCGATGTTGTTGGAGAAGAGAGGTTCCTCGTTTTGGTTCCGGGGGGGAAGATGCGAGTCGGGGAACAAGGGGCCGCTACCGGTGGGTGAGGTGGTTGTTTCGGTGCTTGGGTGTGAAGATGTGGGTGGAGGCGACAAGATGCGAAGGGGGAACCAGGCGGATGATGGAGTCGACGACGATGGAGGGCTAGGGACGCTGAACGTTCCCATTGCTTCGTCGGCTTGGATATCCTGGATTTCGATACGTTCGAGCGAGGGCTGAGGCCTGATACTCTCGACTGGGCCCTCCGGCTGTCTGCTTACGAGTTCTACGCAGCTGTCGTAGATAATTGCGAAGTTCTTGCCAATATATCGTAAGTCTTTCGCAAGCTCCTCCGAGAAGCTCGCACTCTCCCATTCACTTTTGTCGCCATCAGGATCATTGCACAGTCCCGGGATGCTATCGTTGTCGAGCTCGTCTTCTTTGGCAGCTTGAAGAGAGTAACGATCGGGATAGTGTGGTTTTGGAAGAGCAGCTCGAATATAGGCTCGTAGCTTGCTGCTGATTCGAGGCTTCGTCCATCCCATCACGCACCAAAGGAAAATTGGGGAGACAGTCAGGGATGGTGAAAATGCTAGGCTTGAGCTGAATGTCAAAGGGTTCGGTAATGCGGACATTTGCAATGGTGAAGTTTCTGAGAATGGTACGAAAGCTTTCGGAGAAGGTAGCCATGGCCAGCCGGGAAGAAGATTCAGTCTTTGCAGGGTGGCATACATTTGCAAAGGGGCGAGCAAGACAGATGAGGCTCCATATAGCCTAGACGATATCAGCGGATCAATGTACAACCCTACGACTCAAAAACCCACAGTCTCTCTGCGACCTCCAGCACCCAAAGCGTTACATTACGATGTTTTGGAGACTTGACGTTTTCATATAGACGTACAAGCATGCCAACACTGAGAGTCTCGATCGCCCAGGAACTCGCAATGTTGAGAGCACGGTAAAGCAGTCCAGCCGGTGCCCCTGCGAGGAGAAATTCCAACGATCCGATATGCCGCCATTCACTTCTACCGATTGCTGTCACGGAAATCCCTGTATCGAATCGAAATGTCTATATTGGATCAGTGGCAAGACAGGACACCGAACAATCTTTCGAACCTGTAATCTTTGCCTGAACCCGACTGCAATCATGCTAGCTAAAGACACCAGCATCATATCGACCGAATCAAGGATAAGTCCCATTTCATTCTCCATCGTGATGGAATCAATTTTCTCTCGATCAAACGAGGGTCTGCTTCGGTCATTAATGGTCATCTTCTGCCCATGTCTGTCGACCCCCACGCATACTCCAACAGTTGCAAGAACATCGTTCATCGCCCGTCTTGATTGGCGTGTCAATTCGCTAGAGGCAGCATTCTGTGGATAACCTCTATTGTCGTATTGTTGCTCATACCCAGAGGTTCTTACAAGTGGACTATCTTCAAGTACTGCCCTTACCATATGGTCTTGGCTCCCGGAACTGATTTCCATATTCGAGCTTGCATTTTCAGTGGGCCGACGGTCTAATGAAGATTCTCCCACTAGATTAGGAGTAGGGCCTTCGTCTTCAAAGTTCTCTGGCAAGGGCTGAAAGGCAGATCGTCCCTAAAGACAGGTATCAGCAGCTTAAATACCCTATCAGCTTCACTGGACGAAATATGAACTCAAGACTTCTTTGATTCATTTGAAAGAGACATTCTGACGAACCGCTGTCCACAAAAAGATAGAAAAACATTGCGAAGTAAGAGGGAAGATGTTTGACGTAGAGATCGAGTCAGTGGTACGCAAAGGATATTCGGACTACAACTGATGCAAATTGGAGAAGCTTGAGAGACACCTACCAAAGCCATTTGCGTAACGTAGGCTCGACGACCCATGTTGATATACCGTAAACCTGTCGCGCGCTAATGCGATCAAGCTGAGCCAGGATCATTCACATATTGCAGAGATAACGTTTATCAGTCAACCGCGTGATTTGGCTCAGATGCGGATCTTCACGTCCATAGTATGGGATCATTGTTGGACGATCTCATGAAACATTGACGGGAAACCTTGGAGATACTTCACCCCCACGCGAGCCGGACTAGCGCAGCCCGCAGAGCCTCCCGCTGCAGGCGAACCTTAAATTGCTCGCACGCGATGGTGGGACTACTAGATAACTTCGGCAACGATCTCATGAAGCATGCATACACCGTACGATCTTGAATTGTTCCAACATGAACGCCAGAACGAAGTTGACCACAACTTACGAAGTAGAGCGCGTGATACAGCCTATCTATACTGGTGGAGGTGTCGCGCTTGATAGTGAAGGTCGAGTATTGGCAACTTGCCTAGGTGAAGAGGCATTGCTTACGGACCTGGTCTCTGGAGAATTACTTGCTCGTATAGAAGGGGTATGCTGCTGCATCTACCATGGAGAAATTCTACGCTTGTACTGAGTGAAGTTGTAGGATGGAGAAGTCTTGACAACGCTATCTAGTACGGTCACATCTCCGCTCATTCATTAATTCGTGCAGCTAATACCTATAGTCACCCCGAATGGATCGCATCTCATTGCATGCTCGCGCTCCCTGTCAATGAAAATCTATGCATTACAGCATTCTGGAGACAATACGTCATTGATTTACCCAACGCTGCTGAAAACATTGAAACCACACACAACGCCTGTAATCACAGCTACGGTCGATAGTACTGGCAGTCTGATCGCAACTGGAGGCGCTGACGGTGTAATAAAGGTATGGGACATAAGAGGTGGAAACATTACACATACATTTCGCGGCCATGCTGGGGTCATTTCTGCTCTACACTTCTTTGAGGCCTCAGTCTCTCACTTTCATAATGGAACAAAGAAGAATCAGAATAAAACGTCTGAAGGCGATCTCGATGGAGACTCAACTATGACTAACGGTCATGTTGATACTGCAATGTTCAGACTAGCTTCTGGGAGTGAAGAGGGTAAGATTAGGATATGGGATCTCGCACGACGGAAATCGCTCGTCATCCTAGATTCTCATGTTTCTGTTGTTCGCGGGCTGGACTTTTCTAGAGAAACAAATGCCTTAATTTCGAGTGGCAGAGACAAAACTGCGATAATATGGGATGCGTCGACTTGGAAACCAAGAAAAGTCTTACCGATTTTGGAAAGCGTGGAAGCTGTAGGATTCGTCGAAGATGGTCGTCTGCTTTATACTGGAGGCGAGAATGGACGACTGAGACTCTGGGACGCCCAGACTGGACAAGAGATGACGCAAGACCAGGAGGCTGGTAGTGAAGGTGATGGGATAATGCACATACTGCGAAACTTTAGTCACCAATTTCTTCTCTCCATCCACGCAGATCATACCTTAGTAATCTACTCGACCGCCTCCCTCTCAAATACTGCTTCATCTAATGTCCCCATCAGTTCATTGCCTATACTTCGGCGGATATCAGGGACACACGACGAGATTATTGATCTAGCCTATGTGACTCCAGACAGATCACTATTGGCATTAGCGACCAACTCCGAGGATATACGCCTCGTCTCTCTGGCAGTATTACCATCGGACTCTTCAGCAGCAACAGCAAGCTACTTTGGTGCGGACGTTGCCCTTCTCCAAGGCCATGAAGACACCATCATCTGTATCTCGGTAGATTGGTCAGGTTGCTGGCTTGCCACTGGTAGCAAGGACAACACCGCAAGACTGTGGAGGATAAACCACGCTTCAAACTCTTACGAAAGTTACGCCACATTCACCGGTCACGCTGAATCAATCGGCGCCATCTCATTACCTGTGACTCCACCCTTTTCCAATTCATCCGACTACCGCACTCCTCTCAACCACACCCCGTCATTTCTCCTGACTGGCTCTCAAGACCGTACCATAAAACGATGGACCATCCCAAAGCCTTCCTCCTCGTCTCCATTCACCGCTTCAACTTCACAGGCACGAGCACTTTACACTCGCAAAGCTCATGAAAAAGACATCAATGCAATCGCTGTGTCTCCCAGCGCCAGTCTCTTTGCATCAGCCTCGCAAGATCGAACCGTCAAGATCTGGTCAACGGAAGAAGGCGAGGTTCAAGGCATCCTCCGTGGCCACAAGCGCGGCGTCTGGTCCGTCGCATTCGCCCCCAAAGAGACAGCTCCGATCTCTGGTGACAACGGACCCGCAAGCTCTAGCAGAGGCCTCGTACTGACAGGAAGCGGCGACAAGACGCTCAAAATCTGGAGCCTGAACGACTATAGCTGCCTCCGCACCCTCGAAGGCCATACCAACAGCGTCCTCAAAGTTCTCTGGCTACCTGTACCACCGTCACCAAAACCCGATGACGAATCCGCACCCCTGCCATCCAAACGACCCCCTCAAATCGCCTCTGCAGGCGGCGACGGCCTCGTAAAAGTGTGGGATGCGTCCACCGGCGAAGTGGCGACAACCCAAGACAACCACACCGACCGCATCTGGGCCCTCATCGCCAACCCCGAAACCGGCATGCTCGTATCAGGCGGCGGCGACAGCGTCGTCACATTCTGGAAAGACACATCCAGCGAAACGGCCGCGAAAACATCAGCAGCTGCCACGCAACGTGTAGAGCAAGATCAAGAACTCCGCAACCACATCCACAGAGGAAACTACCGTGAAGCCATCACCCTCGCGCTGGCACTCAATCATCCCGCTCGCTTACTATCACTACTGCAAAACGTCATCGACACGTCGCCGCCAGAAACGGATTCCATCTCCGGCGTCAAAGCCGTCGACGAAGTCCTCTCATCCCTATCGGACGAACAACTCCTATCGCTGCTAATGAGAGTACGGGATTGGAACACGAACGCGCGCACCTCGCCCGTCGCGCAGCGGGTCCTGAGCGTCGTCGTGCGCTCGTATGGTGCGGAGCGGTTGGCGGGGTTGGGGAGACGGAGGGGGGGAAAGGAGGTGGTGGAGGGGTTGAGGGCGTATACCGAACGGCATTATAGGAGGGTGGAGGAGTTGTGGGGGGAGAGTTGGCTGGTGGAGTTTTTGTTGGGGGAGATGGATCAGTTGGCTGTTACGGAGGGGGCGGGTAGAGAGGGGATGAATGGGGGGGAGGGTGGGCAGGATGTTATTATGGTGTAGATGATTGATGGGTATATATCCGATTCATGGATTTGTTTGCATATGGTGAAGTGAACGGTTTGCGCTTCGATTCTCGTTATTGTGTACATGCATTTCAAGCATGATATTTGAGCGAGTTTCACAAGGGTAAACAGAGCAGTTAAGCATCGAAGAAGTCAACATCTACGAAACCCTCGCAGCCGATCATTTCTTTCTGCTACTCAGCTTTTGGAACAAGGGTATTAGCCATGGGTATCAGCCATGGACAGGATACTGATATGAAGGTTGACAAGGATCGAACCACTGAGTTCCCATTAGCCATTATGATGGAAGGAATAGTGAGGAATAAGTACCGAAGAGCTCGGAGTCTTTGTCTCTGTATTGTTATGCATTAAGTTTTGACGGAAACAGAATGGGCAGTTTCGAAGGGAGAGATGAATGTTAGGAGGGTATTGGGTATTTCGATTAAGGGGTATATTCTACACTTGCAACACCACTCCTTCTGAAGGACGTGGCCAAGGTCCCTCAGGGGGCGTAAACAGATGCTTCAGTTTCGCGATGGGATACAGCATCAGATCTCTCGGAGGTTAGTGTGGTAGATAGGCGACGGTCTCAGACTGTTCCCTTTCAAGGTTTGCCCTTCGCTTTCACATCCTTCCGTCTCTCCCATACCATAAGGTAACTCTCCTTCGTGAAAAGCGTCTCGGTAACAACACGCTCAACATACAAATCTTGAATCTCCAGCCACTCATCTCGCGCCCGATCCCGGACTTGCACTCTCCATACCTTGCGCTCTGCCTCTCCTTCCACGCTGTCGTCCCTCGTCCTGACAGCTTCATGCGTCACGTTTGCTACCAAGTCGTACCATATCGGCTCCCCTGGGGAATGCAATGACGGATTCGGCTCAACGTATGGAGACATGTCGAGAGATCTGGTTGGGAATGTTACGATGGTCGGATTGTGCTCGGTGACGAATTTGTTGGTGGAGAATCGCTTGATATGAAATATGAGATAGGGCGGTAAGGGGTGTACGAGACGATACCGCTTCCGCGTGTTCATGTGCTCCTGCGGGTTCCGTCCATCGTATTTTGATAGGATAGACGTTAGTGGTACTTGGGGGATGATATTCTTTTCTAGCTCGTCCTGGAAGAGTGGCGCAGCAGGGAGATCAAGTGTTAGCATCAAGTACCGTGATACCTCTACCAGGACCTCCCCGGCCTCTTCGAAGCGGAGACGATCACCTGCATCGGCCTTTGCCGTAATTCGCTGAGACTCGATCTTTAGCTTGCCTTGGAATATGCGCTGAATGATACTGCTTCCCGGCTTGGTCTTACTGCCGCCAAGGGCTAAATGTACGTTGTTTAAAAGCCAGCTGAGGAATTCGACTGGATCGGACTGGTGGAGGAGATCAAAGCGTTTATTGGATTGTCGGGATATCTGTTGGAGGAATTCGTGAGGAGAAACGTGCGTCTTAAAGGCACGGGTATTCCAAATCTTGCGGACAAGGACCGAGAAGCGCTGGACGAGCTCGGGATTTTGCGAGAGGTCTTCCAGCATGAGGAAGTTCCGCAATGGTGGTATGTGCGACAAGGCCTGTATTATGACATTGAGATAGTCGTTCTCTTTAATGTTGTTCATACCAACGAAGCCTTCCAGAGTCAGTCACTGTTATTTTGAGCCTCGGAATATGATACCTACCAGGCCTGTACTTCTTTCCCCCCAGATCCCATGCATCTTCAGGTTCTCTATCCAGCCGCCCGACCTCTTCCCTCGAGAGTTGGGGATCGACGACAAATTTAATATCATCTAAACTCTTGCTCTTCACCTCATATCCTTCTGGCAGCACATAAACCCTCTTCGTTTGCATATTAACGTAGACATGATGACCCACCTCCAGTGCATGAAAGTAGGCATGCGACCTGGGTCCCCTTCCTTGATAGTACTTCCCGCACACGAGGCACGCGTAGACGTTGATATTGGAGAGAGTGACGGAGCAAAGCTTTTCGAAGTCGAAGTCTAGAACCAAGCGGTTTATTGTATCGAGATAGAGGTCCGAGTAGCCTTCTGTGGGGGCTTGCTGCCTTGATGTTGTTGAGTAGGCGGATTGTTCCTCGTCTGCTTCTTCGTCTTCTACGGGATCCGTAGTTTTTGCTGACTCTTCTACATCTTGACTTGAAGCCGCCAGTATACCGTGCCTGGCGCGCTCATCGATATTTCCTCGCTTTCCATTGGTAGTGGCTGATACCGCATGCGCCGAGCTGAAGCCATTCGTGTGGCCCTGAGTAGTTGAGAAGTCGTCTACTTTGGCTTTCTTAGAGACTGGCGAGTCCTGAGCAACCACTCCCTCCAACGAATCATCAGCCTGCCGCTTGCCCATAATGCTCCGTAAGTGGTGAAGGTAGATTGGTTACACTCAACGCAATTCAATAACACCGAACTTCGACAGCGGTCCATAAAATGCTTGGCGCTCGTGATTCTTGGGACTGCCCAATGTAATCTACGGAGTACTGGTGGCAGGGTTATAACAGGGATATATCTATGACCACATGGCATAGTCCTAGGAACCCTAAAAGCTTCCAATTCTATGGTCGTTAGAGAGATGAGCACGATTACGCCTTTTCATGTTACTGTATTGCTGAAAATCTTTCAGTACGCCTATTGCTATGCACTCAGAATTTGCTTGCTGGTATCAAAATCAATCTCCCGAATTCCATCCTTATCTATCACCTTGACCAACATCTATACGCAACGATGTCAGCTTCGTACTTCTCACAGTGATCACCGTCAATTCACTCACCCCCTTGAAGTCTATCGGTAATCTCCTCTGAAGCTCATCTGTACACATTCTCAAAATCTTAAGGCCCTGGTCGAAGTCGATGTCGGGATGGTGGTGCTTGTCGAGGATAGAGAGGCAGTAGTATCTACCCATCGTTTTAGCCAAGACTGCACCGTCTGGGAACATGTGGCATTCAGGGGACATGACGCCAAGTCATCAATACGTACTGAGCGTAGCCATGAGCGGCATATGGTAGCGGTGCTAGTGACGCGAGGTAATCGAGCCAGTAAAGATGTGGTTGCTTGGTGATTGGATCCATTCCTCCTAGCAACAGATTGACAGTATATGGGTGCCTCGATCTCAGACTTCTCGCTAGTTCTCCCCGTACAAAGTTTGCAACAGCTGATGGTCCTAGATCTGTATCGTTCCGCATCGAGTAGAGTTGAATGTTGGCCTGGATGTACTCCGCGAATTGTACTATCGAATGCTGATCAGCCCTCCATTCTTGAGAATGTCGCCCGACATCGATATACCTGTATCTCCAGCTTCACCCGAGAATGCCATCAACGTATGCTTATTGAGCTGCTTTGTTTTGTCATCGGAAGCTTTGAGAATGGTGGCACCTCTCATTGCGGCTTTTGAGGCCGCAACGACAGTGTAATCTTTGCCGGTAAAGCCGAGTAGAACCTCCCTAACACTGATTAGCTTGTCTTACAACATCGGGCCCTTGTCACGACCAACATGTTATTGCGATTCCTGTGTTCAAGGAAACAGAGAAGAAAGTTATAGCTACGCGTGAGCTATGAGCGGCCTGGAGCTAGGGTGCGGAACCATTCCGATTTTATGCCGCCAAGATTTCATACCGCACCCTAACAATAAGTTTGGGAAATCTCGCCCATCCCACCGATACTCCAATATTCGTCCCCAGCAATATGCAGAGGTAACTGAGCTTCAGCTTCGGACGGCAGTCTCATACGAATTATGTCGTCATTCTTTACAGCCCCAGCGTCCCAGCGAAAACGCAAGCGAGACGACAAGAACGCCGCCCCTGTGAACAAACGAAGGAACACAAGCACGAAGACAGTTGCGGAACCCGTGAAAGCGAAGCCCGCTCGAGCACGCAGAGATGAGTCTATATCGTCCAGTGACTCTGACCTCGAAAACCGAAGGAAACGACTTAGCGATGAGGAAGACCTCTCCGAATCCGATTCCGAGGGCGAGGAAGAGACCGGAGCTGAGAAAAGACTAAGACTTGCAGAGGCTTATTTACGTAATATCAAAGGCGAGGCAGAGGATGAAGTAGGTTTTGATGCTGCAGACGTTGACGCCGACATTATCGCAGCGAGATTGCAGGAGGATGTGGCCGAGACTAAAGGCAAATTACACCGGCGCATTGCATCTACGCTCGACTTCCGCAAGGCAACTAGGACTCGATTCCGATACTCCAGCTTGGCCACATCCAACGTCGCAATCTGCAACCCCTACGCCTATACTGTCTCGAAAGACATTCAGCTTATTAAGTGGGAACTTCACATCCCCCCTACTTCGCCTTCACTCGACTCAGAGTCACCGAGGAAACCCCAACGCACGGTTCGCCGACGACCGAGCAAATTGATTGGTACTAGAGGGAATAGGAACATGAGGGGCGATCCTTCCTACCAGCACCATACGGCACCAATCCTTTGCGTCGCAGCATCCTCAACAGGCAGATTTGTAGCCACGGGCGGTGCAGACAAGCGTCTCATCATTTGGTCTGCCGAGTCACTCACACCCTTGCGGGTTTTTACACAGCACAGGGATGCCGTGACGTCCCTGGCTTTCCGAATAGGTACCAATCAATTGTATTCTGCATCAAAAGATAGGACAGTCAAGACATGGAGTCTGGATGAGTTAGCGTATGTTGAAACTTTGTTTGGACACCAAGATGAAGTAGTAGACGTGGCGGCACTTGGTATGGAGCGATGTGTCTCAGTCGGGGCGAGAGATAGAACTGCACGCGTGTGGAGGATAGTTGAGGAGACGCAGCTGGTATTCCGTGGTGGTGGTAGTTCGGATAAGAAAAGACCTAAAAAAGACGAGGACAGCTCGGCAATAAGATCTTACAATGAAGGTAGCATTGACCGCGTTGCTCTCATAGATGAGGACACATTTGTGACTGGCTCGGACAATGGAAGTCTGAGTTTATGGTCACTCGTCAAAAAGAAGCCTGTCTTCACCATCCCTTTAGCGCATGGTCTTGATCCAGCCATGAAGCCAGAAGAGTATTCCGCGAACGTGGATCCGGGCATCAAGGTACCAGAAAGACAGCCGCGGTGGATCACAGCGCTGGCTACGGTCCCGCTCTCAGATCTTGTTGTCAGTGGTAGCTGGGACGGCGAAATTAGAGTGTGGAGGGTGAGTGAGGATAAAAGAAAATTGGAGAGCGTTGGGAGTATCGGTAAGCCACCAAACGGCCCTGAAGTCGACAGGCAGGGAAACCCCGCAGAGGAGGAGGAGGAGGAGTGGTCAACCAGTGGCTACATCAATGATCTATCTGTTTTTGAAAGGGGAGATAGAGGTCGTGACGGGCTTTGCGTTGTTGCAGCTGTTGGTTCGGAGCCCCGTCTTGGGCGGTGGAAGACCATAAAAGCGAAGAATGGCGCGGTGGTTTTCGAGATCCCGAAGATTGAGAAGACGATGGAAGATAGCGTCGATGAGGACGAGGACGGGACGTGATTAGCCACTCGAGCGCTGAACTCGGCCGCTGCATCTATGCCTGGTGCCATCAGGCTTCCTAGCGAAAGATACGGATCGCATGGTAAAGAAAGTAAGATTCAGCTCTAGCAATCGAACTACCCTTCTTATGCAAGGCTCCATTAAGCCTAGTCCACAAGTGATGGAACTCCGAGGCCTTAAAACCCAAGCAAAAGTCCCATGGCCACATTCTCAAACCTAACGTCTCCTCAAGCAAATACAACATAATTATCACTCAAATCAATAATCTCTAAGAAAACCCGCCAAGATCACGAGCTCAACACAAAACAAGAGCTCCCACGACCGGCAAAGATGAGAATGCTAAGAGTCTTACAGCGCAGCTTCTACTCACCGTAGAGGCTTTTCACGCTCCAGGAAACCCAGGTAATCTTATCACATCATGAGCCTTGAATCTGCATTCAGGACCCCTATGTCCATTAACGACCATATCCCACGTGGGTACAGCACAGCGCCTTCAGTGAAGCTATCAACCGTTCACTGTGCAGGTTCGTCAGTATATAACCCAAAATATGCCTCTAGAGCTTAGTTCCATCTGAGGATAATCTCTAGATGATCTATAATAAACAAGGAGCGTGCAAATCCTTAACCCTTCCCATTTCCTTCCCTCGAAAAAAATGTAAATTGTAGAGAAGATCTCGACTCATTCCTCTCTCCCGAAAATACCTCCCTATTCAAACATCATTCCATAACCCAGCTTTCTCCTTCGCAAACGTCCGTCTCCTGTGATCGAAGAACCCAAAACTCCCTTTCCCTAAAATCATAGATATGCGGCTCCCGCGGAGGAAGTGAGTGTGACCCTTTGATTGAGGCATGAAATATAAATAGATGAGATTCCAATGGAATCAGGGAGTCTATCTGGCAACAAGTGCCACCTTTGAGTATGGTACTCGTTATCACATTGTGCACACGGGTAGGGTTTTCTGATTGGATGCATGAACAGATATTAAGTATATGATGTTGGCCTATGGTTGCAGAGAGGTTTCGCATCTCGTTGTCGTGATTGGGTAAACCTCGCTTTCAGAACAATCAATCGCTATACCTTGAGCATCCAAGGTTGACTATGGCAGCGAAGACGGTCAAAGTAAGATAGTAGGCACTTACGGCGCAATGGTCTAAAAACTGGGTGTATATATACTTGATAAAGTGGAACATGGAACCAGGATGGGCTAAGAACTGTGCGCTGCCTACGCAGCATTAGAGCGATATAGGAATGGTAGAAACATGTTATGTATCAGCCATGGATAGACATCGTGTTTGATTGATGCGAGTATGGCCCACACTTCATACTTTCCACCTAGGTATTATGTGTCACAAGAAACAGCAGTATCGAATAGAATGAGTTGTAGTGAACAATAGGAGCAATGGCGATCCCACCTACATTGTATGTGATCGGAGTTTCTGCAACCTACGAGCTATGGCATAGGACATGCCTGTTGAAAGCAAGTGCATTCGTTGCAAATCCTAACGTAATTGAGAAAATTGAGCTGAGAAGCGATGTGGTTGTCGTCCCCCTCTAAGTACCAAGGGAAATGCTATGCATGCTTGAAGCCTGAAGTCCAGAATTTCAGAGTTCCTAGAAGCCAAAAAGGTTGATCATAAAGATAAGTGTCGTTCATTAAATACCAGATCTCATGCTGCCACTACGGCTCTCCATGCGATGAAGCTAACCGCACGGAATTCTCCCCTCGTCTTCGGTCTCGGAGTGCCTTAATACGACGGCGTTCGATTTTCCGCTCGGCTTTCAAAGCTCGACGTTGGCGCACATTTTGATCGATTTCCTCTTGCGCTGTTGTGGCGTGCGATGATCCTGATGCCGGACTTCGGTGTTGAGATCGGGATGTGGCAGGGCTCAAGCGACGATTGATTTGGCTGAAGGGTGAACGGACGTTTGGGGGAGAGAACAAACGACGGGAGCCACGAGCTCTATCATTCGTAAACGCAGAAGCTCGTTGTGGAAGATCAGTGTTATGTTGGGGACGACTGCCCGGAAGAAGGGAGGACAATCGACCATATATGTCAGCATGGCTCCCAGTCCGAGGGATTACACCGCTGTCGACCATTTCTGTTTGCCTTGGACTTGATTCGATCCTTATTGGAGAGGATTTGGTATTTGGTCGAGCATTATTTGAGCTATTGTGTCTTCTCGAAGGCATTGATCCTGGAGATGGTCGGCCTACGGTAGCCGTGCCGCTACTCGTCTCGGCGCCAGACTCTTCTTCTGAAGAGGGAGGAGCATGAATTCTTCTCCTCCTGGTGGGCCGAGATGCCGAAACTGGCGCATCGGAGTCACTGTCAATCTCTATGGGTACGCCATTAGAGAATCCGTTGGTGTGTCCAGTCCTCGATCGATGTGTGATGTCGCGTTGCATGTGCCTATCACCAGTCGTGTTTCTTTGAGCGTCATTCGTTCGTCTCCGTCCATGGTGGGCAATCGTTGATGGTGACCTATCCTCGCCACTGGAGGAGTTGCGAGCGGCCGATCTTCGCGCTAATTGTCGCCTTGATGGGGGTATCGGGCCTTCGTCAGAATCCTCAACCGAACGGTACCGAGGAACAGAAGCTGGAGTAGAGAATACTTCATTCTGATCAGATTCATTGTCCCCTTGACTTTCAGTGCCTTGGTCCGAACAGTCTGAGAGCTCGGTCTGCGCCTCTTCGGCCTCAATATCCTCGCCGCTATCCCAGAGAACTCTCTCAACGGAGTTTGGGGATGTATGAGGCTGTTGCTCCAAATCGTCGACAACGAACCCATCCAGCGAGCCGGCTTCGTCGTCACCTTCACTACCTTCATCTGTCTCTTCCAGCCAGTTATCGTCTGGTGTTCCTGCATCCTGAGATCCTCTATCCGGGAATGGTCTCATTCTCGCTTCCCTACGTGCCACCGCGAGACGATGTTCATCATTATGAGGCACGCCGTAATGTCGCATGACACCGTCCCCTTCGCTTGAGTAACTCCGTATTGAGGAAGAAGCGGGAGAAAATTCTCTGGGAAATCCAGGACGTGTATTGCCTCCATCCAAAAGGGCGTCGAGGAGGGCACTTTCCGTGTCATCTTCGTCACTGTAGATGCCGTCAGGGTGAAAGTACTCAGGTCCTTCTGAGCCACTCCACTCTTCACCCTCTGACGGAAATCCACACGAGTGACAGAGACCGTCCTCCAATTCCCACGTGCATCTAGGGCAACGATCGACGCCGTCTTCAACGTCCCTGATGATTGGCGGTCGAATATAGTCCATCAGAGGCGGACGTCCCAGATAGGCCCTGAAGCAGCCCCGGAACAGCCCACCACGCCGGCCAGTGCTCGAACGGTCCTTCTCCACAGCTGCTGCGTCTTCTTCCTGCCACTTCCGATGGTCTTCAGTCGTCTCTCCAGGGGGCATGAGCTCCGCTCGACTTGCGAAAACCTGTGTCATGTCTCGAACCTGCGTGCATTGATCAGTGACTCGCTCGGTTTAGATGATGTGGGAAATTACAAGGTAAGCCGGCGCTGGGGCACGAAGAACCTCCGCGCGGCAGTCCGGACATGACTTCTTTGTGCGATCTCGTTCGAACCATCGTAGCAGACACCCATAGCAGAAGGTATGGCCGCAGTCAATGGTATAGGGTTCAAAGAGCGGGCGAATGCATACACGACAAGTAACCAGATTTCTGATGTCGCCGAGGCTAGTCTCAAGTATCTGTAGAAGGCCGACCGAGCCATCTCTTTGGTTGAGGCGTTGTTCGGAGTTGCCCTCCATGATTGAAGTTTGTCGTGGTATTAGAGCAAGAGAATGTGCTTTGGTGGGAGTATGGTGCTTTTAGAGAGATGGTTCAGCTTCCTTCGCTTGAAAATGGGTTTGCTAGATAACGCAATACCTCCGGGTTTCTTTGTGCCTGGAGAAATACCTGCGAATCAATCTAGTTGGATGAGTCTAAATCCTGCCGACATTGAAATTCGATGCTCTAAGACAGTCAAACCAGTGAGATGCCGTATAAGGTCAGGAGGAAAAATGTCCGACATGTTATGTCAAAGGTGGTAAGATGAGGTTGAGTGGTAGTGAAGCTGGCGTCTCGAGAGGGACGCGCTTGCCATTGCCGTAAGCGGTCTCAACAGCCCATGATGGACCGAGGTTTATCCGTTAGCGCACAGCTTGGCAGATGCGGCTCTAAATCATCTTGGCGAGGATAATCCGCGTAAGTACTCGCTTTATCACTGATGATAAATTCGGATCTTCGATCATTCCATTCTGACGTTCAGAGAGAGGGCATTGATCGACCGTCTTAATGCATAAAGCTTCATGATTGGTTGAACAGAAGCATTTGGTGCTCTCCAATATCATACCTATCTTTCGCTGGACTGCTTCGATTTTTAGTTAGAAGATGAAGTGGGTGTGCTAACGAAGCAGAAGGGGAGATCGCTCACAGCGTTGCTGCCCATCATTTGCAAAGTCCAGCCAACCTGCCAGTATGATGTGCTACTAAGGTCTGACGCTGATACCAAAACTTCTGATGCCCTGAAAAACGTAGAGTACGAAGCAGATAAGGTTATAGGCCTTTCTGAAGGCATCTTCGCCTCACAGATCTCAGAGATATGGCCAACTCTAGATTCCATGCAACGGTAAAGTAGGAACAAGAGTGTGTCCGTTCTTTTGAGCTGGCCTCGCAAGGGCGATTCCACCATGGCCTGAGATTTATGGTCTGCGTACTTATGCACATATGGATAGCTTTATTGTATTTACCACTACCCACGTCATCCCAAATATCACCGCAAGCATCCTGTTCCAGTCCAAATTTATTGACAGGGTTATTTGCCGTAAGCACAGTCCCAGACAATTTACCAAGATCGCAAACGAATACCCATAACTCCCAGCTAAGAGGCACAGCAGGCGGAAAGGACTCGCTAATTGACCATCAAAGAAATTCATCAGTTGCCGTAAGTTCGTTATCATGTTTCGCCATACCCCGCCTACACTGCATACCGTCCACTCACCCTTCAACCTTGCGCTTCTTCTTCCTTCCAAATTCGCTGAAGAGATGGCTGTCATCCACATTACCCTTGACGACTAATTCTTCATCCACCATCTCCGTATTCATGTGCGCAAGAAACAATTCCTGCTCGCGAAGAAAAGTTTTCAAAGCCTTGGTATTCAGCTTCTTACCACGAGTCTCATTCTCTCGCAGCCCTTTCAGTTGGGCACGAATACGCTCTTCGAGAATCTCCAATCGGTAAGTGCTGAATTGATAATAGAGCTCCGAGAGGTTGGAAATGGGCCGGACGGTGGTGAGGACGGTGTCGTCTTTGATGGTGTGAGATTTGGGCCGGAAGGACGTTACCATGGTAATTCGCTCGGTTGCACCAAGGGCGCGGAGGGCTTGGTGTTCTATATATCGTCCTTGCAAGATTACGGCACATCCCTGCAATACTTGTTAGCTAAGTGGTATCAGGTATAAGATCAGGTGTTATGCCAACCATTTGCGGGCCTCGGACTTTGACGATCTCACCATCGCCTGTACGAAGAGCAGTCTCCCCGCCGATCATGTTCGTGCAGTCGCTGAGCATGGTCACGCAGACGAATGGATAGCTGTCGGTGTGCCAGTCAACAATGGGCTTGTCGTCTTCCCATGGGCAACCGGCAATGGCCTCGTCCGCCTCGGTCAGCTGCCTGTCGACGAACGCCTCAAGCTCCTCGACCTTTTGCTCCTCGGATTTGACGGAGATGTTGATGTGAGCGATCTCGAAATCCATCTCTGGCACGAGATCGACGCCGGCGATTTTTGATACGATGCTGAGTATCTCTGAACTCTTCCAGACGTCGTACACAAAGGGAGCATATCTGGAAATGAATGGTAAGGAGCCTGGAAGAAAATGAATGAGTGTTGTGAACCTACTTTGCCGCGAACCCTCTTAGCTGGCATTGTGCCAGATTACTGGAATACTGGCAGTTCTCCCAAACCTGGTTTTGAAAGATCTCTGCTCTCATCCGTTGTACGGCCTCCTGGGTGAATAGCTGGAAAGGCTCTGACACGGCGAACGGCGAGACACCGAGACCTTCTGAAAGCATCAGGTCGGCCATGGTGTGAATCTTGGAAGGTGGCTTGAAGTCTATGTGCTTCTTTGGATTGAAGTCATCAGTACCCAGATTCTTGGCGGGCGTCCTGTTGATTACGGGTTTCACCCCTGGCATGTACTCTTGCGTAAGAGGCATAGCTTTCGCGACGGCCATGACGTTACAGGGAAAGCCGTGCAAGAAAAAGAGAGATGATCTCAGAAAAGGTGCTTGACTGACGGTATTGAGAAAATTCTGCAACTTTGTTGATTTAAGTTGAGCGATGATACAATGTTGAAAAAGTGGCTAACAGGACGTAAGTGTCAATATGAAATACAGAGAACTGGTGTTAACTACGGCGGGGTCATGAGAGACTTTGGTGTATCATAAATACAGAGTAGCGTATGATAAGACGTTGGTCTGCAATCTCTTCTCACGAGTTGTTATCGTTGAAGCTCCGATCTCGGGCGTGAAGCTGGCAAGTTGGACAACATTCTCAAGCTATTCGACATTGAATCTTCGATCTCACGAGCGTACCTCTCTGATGATTGAATATTCTTGGGAAGATCTACAACCATGAACAACATGCGGATCTTCCATGACCGGTCTTGTTCGGAAGCAGACCTCATTGGTTTCCATGAAGAGGGTTCCCTGACACATGCACTCCTCTGGCGGAACGACGTCGTCAATACCCCTCCACACCTTGTGGTTGATGGCATTATGGTCCGACGGGTATATCATAAACTGACTCGACGAATGTACTGTCGAATATTACGGCGCCTTTGCAGCCACTATTGAACCGAGCCGGGACCAGGTAGAACTCCCGTTCAATAGTAGGGATGGAACGTGTTGAAGATTGATTATTCCAAGGCTTTGAAGAAATCTTGATAGTCGCCTTAGGCGATGTATGGATCTACTTACTTCCTTCGGTTTGGTCCTGCAGCTAAACCGGATCGTACGCTAGTACCGAGACTAGCTGTGCTTTTAGGCCTTCCTTTTCCAACGGGCACTAGCAGTCCTGACAGTAGTGCGACCCATGGCTATAGGCTGATGTTTATGAAAAGAGGACGCTATGCGATGAACTTTTTTGAAGCCATCCTAGATAAGAGAACATCAGTCAATGCACAGGACACGGACTGAGCATTGCCATAGCTTTGCTCGGGTAAACAACTCATTCGTATACCACCGTGGTATGAGCGTGAATGCGAGGCACGCTGACTGAGTACCGCCACCGTGGCCTTGGGAAGAATTAGTCACATGGTCAAGGCAAAGTCTGGACCGATTGTCCCGATCAGGACTGACAGAAAACCGTGAGGCCGCCAGTAGAATGAAGCTCAGCGAGCGTGGCATCAGGAAGCCAAGCAGTCGGTCCAACAAGAAGCAACGATCTTGGATTCTTCCACTCAATATGCAGCTGCAGCCCCAGACAGGCTTTGTGGGGGATTGAGACTCGCTGCAACTTGGCTTTCGCTTGACAAAGAAGGTCTTCTAGAGGATAATGTTAGTGAAGGCAATGGAGCATAGCAAAATTCCTCTTTAATAGCTTTTGGGTTTCTTTGTCAATATTGCCCGCATGCCCCTCCACACTCCGGAGCAATTGGGCGCTTTGACTGATACCAGCGAATGAGGACCTTGCACAACACCAAAGCTTCGGACGAATCGAAGTCATACCTCGGAATATAACAAGAGATGGTCTCGAGGCAAGGCTCGTGACCTTGTCCCAAGGTGCTAATGTTGTGTATCCATAGATGCCTTCTCCTCGTCCTCCAGTGCTTTGGTGACGTCCGCCTCCTTATCTTATATCGTAACTTAGCCGATAACGCTAAGCTAGCCATCCGGTCTAGATTTATCCTAGCTCTAAGTAAACTAGCTTGATTAGCCATATGGGATCCCATGGCGCTTTCACCTAGTGGCGCGTGCTTGGCTTCTCAGATACCGTCGCCTCATCCCCAACGACAGTCAAGCAAAATGGCGGAGGCGGAGGGCTCGAAAGATTCCCCATGGGCAAAAGGGGAGGCCGCATTCACCAGGTAAGCCTCAATGATTCGGTCACATGATAACTTGTTGTCTAATAACGAGCTCTCCGAATGGTTCATGACGTTGGAGTTGACATTTTTATAGCAAACAGTTCAGCAAATACTTCGATCCATGCGAGGAAGCAGCAGCACGCAGTATGAAATGCTTGCATCGGAATGGAGGAGATAGGCAGATGTGCTCGGACTACTTTCAGTGAGTCCGCCTCTTTGCCCTATTACACGCTTCGATGGGTCGAAGGGAATACGGGACACTGCCCTGTTTCTCGCACGAGACCACGAATTGACTCATGATCTTTATCAGGGCCTATAGAGATTGCAAGAAACAATGGGTCTACTTTCACAGCTTCCTTGGGTATTAGGCATGACTACTAATAGAAAGGCAGACTACGGAGCGCAACGAACAAAAGAAGAGGGAGTCCAAAGGGTTCTTCTCGAAATAAGCTTAGCCTAGTATTCCACAAGAAGTGTCGCGTCAAGCTCTTAGAAGGCGTTATGTGCAACTACAAGAACGAGACATAGCACGACAAGCTTTCGCATCCATTGACTGGAACTGGACATAGATTACCAGGCCTGCCCTACTTGGGTACCGAGGTGTGGAGGGGCAATGGTCTTTTTGAGACTACCAGAAAATTGGAAAGCAGGGCAAGCCGACATAGAAAGATACATATTGTACTATTGTGGAAATACGAGGCCGGTCTTCACTTACCCAGATCAAGATCAGTATGATAGAAGCCATAACGTTATCGATCTCTCCTTTGAGGGTCTCCGAAGCCATAAGGTATGACTGCAACCGGCTGTGATACTGCAGTCGATATGTAAGATTTTGCCGTTCTAGCCATTTGGAAGAGGACGTTGATTGTCACAATCTGCCACCGCTCTCGGTCAGAATATAGCAGCATGTTAATCGCACACTGGTGAGATACGGGAACGCCGCGCTTTCTCTTGCTTTCATCTCCCCTCCACTCCAGCGAAGCTGCGCTTACCGACTTGCATTGACACTGTGGATTTTGGGGAGGCTCTATGCAAGGCAGCATTGGAGGAGCTATTCTACCTCTAATTGCCCTCAAACCTCATGTGCGATTCAAATCTCCACAGAAAGAAATTCATTCAACTATAGAGACTCTATAGGCTTGGGTACATTCTATAGAGAAGACAATTTATCAATTTAGAGGCCACAGACGAATAAGTAAGCTCAGTTCGTGATATCTTGACCTGAGGAACAATCCTCTCCCATCTTGATCTTAAGTAACCTTGATATCCGACCAGAGTTCCCATGTTCACTGTCAATTACGTGGCATAACTAGAGCCATGTTATAATTGCCGAAGCACCATTTCCTCGTGGGCAGCCAACGGTCTCAGCACTGTCCTACACCTTACTCTGGGTCCCTGCCAGTGCAATTATGGGTGTACCTCCCGGCTGTAGCCATCGATCAAGAAGACCAAGACCTCAGGTAAGCATCCTCATATAGTATTTCTAGAGAAGTTATCCCCTAGAGCCTGGGACGCTTACGAAGCCCCTTATCCTTAGGGCTAGGGCTGGGATAGCCCTACAAATGTGTCTGCGTGTGTTGACTCTATAATTTTCCCAGATCATCGTAGTCATTTTGCAATTGCCGTTGATATGCTTCCACCAGTAAGCATTACGAAAGGTAGCGTTCAGAAAGCTCCTCCTCTCTTGAAAAACGCGAAGTGAAGGACACTGCGCTGGAAAACAGGGCCTTCTCTATCCGCCGTTGATTGTTGCCCATTACTGGCGACTGCCCATTACCCCTACTATTGTTTGTCTACAACTACAGACTCTCTAATTCGGAATGTCAACATTTCAAAATTTCTGTTCTGACATGCTCGAATGACAACGCTGCGACCGGGCCTCGAGCCCAATATACCCATAATGAATGGGCAAGATGACGTTCTCTCTGGGTTCATCGCGGCGAAGCAGTGGAAGCAAGCGCTCAAGACATGTGAGAAAAAATTGAAGACGACACCAGGGAGTGACTACCTACTCGTTACCAAGATCTCAATCCTTCTCCAATGGCCCGATCGAGCGCGTATGGGGCAGGGGCTTCAGGAATTTCAACGTCTGATCGAGAGAAAGCCTCCAGTGGCCGATGTCGAGGCTTTGCATGCTATGGATACGGTCATCGAATTTATTGAACCCTCGCTGGTGGATCTCGAACCGAAACAGAAGCAGATATGGCATCGTGCAGCCATTAGTCGACCTCAGGACAGGAAGCTACATGAGGCCTGGTATTGGACAAAGTTTGATGCGATGGACTTTAGGGGTGCACAACAGGTTTGTTCAACAGTGGCACAGTATGAATGACCTCAGCTGAGTCATCTTTTCAATTAGGCTTGCATGACTTGGATGAAGAACTTCCCAAGAGAACGCAAACCCTTCTTTCTCTATATCCTTAATACCCATATGATTTCAGAAGAGATAGCTGAAGGACCGGAGAAAAGCCTTATGCAAACATTGGCATACAGGACGGTCTCAAAAGCAGCGAAAGACAGGCATAAATTGGAAGGGGAAACCTCAATCGCTGGCAGGGAGATCAATTGTTTTGAGGACCTTTGTCTCTTGCTTAAAGTCTATCAAGTAGAAGGAAGATTTGCCGAAGCAGCAGAAATCCTCACTGATCCACGCACCGGCCTCCATTCTTATGTTGAAGGGCACAGATGGGAGCTCGTCTTAAAATACATGGGACTCCTAGAATCGCAGCAGCAATGGGATGATCTTCGAGATTTTTGTGTTTTAATTTTGAAGCACTCTCGCCATCCAAACGTCGACGATACTCAATTTAACATTGGCAAGCGCGGAGATGATTGGAAGACCTGGCAGGCGCTCATTACTGCGAATGCAAAGGGCGATCCCATGAAGTGAGTCCATGAATCGTTCTAGATGCGGATGCCGAGATTGACGCTACTAGGGGTTCACCCTTAATAGAAGAGCTGACCCACACATTTAGCGAGTCTGCTGAGAAAAGTACTGAACGCAACGCTAGGATGGCTCAGCTGTTCTTCTACGCTACGGAGGTTTCCGAAGGGAGGAGAAATCAGGATATACTTCTGACAGCTCTGACCAAGTACTTCCAAAGCTTCTCTACCAAATTCGTGTTCTTTTCCGACGTCAAAAACTGGCTATCATACCTAGATATAGGAAGGCAAAAGCAACTGCTCGTTAGTGTCGAACACTTGTCGCAGAACTTAAGGCCACAGCCGGGAGTACCGAAGGTCAGCAAATGTGGTGAATATTCATGAAAATTGCTAACCTATAACCTATCACAGTCTGGTATGATATATTGGATCACGTGCGGGATAAACATTCTAAAGCTTCAGTACAACCTTGTTATCTCCCGAGACCAAAACAGCCGCAATGCGGACGTCCTTACCGCTTTCATTAGCAATTGCCTACGATTGTACAAGGAATCTCTTGCATTCGGACTTGACCTTCCCGTCAGCGACCGTAGGCCGGGAGATGATGCGGCTCTGTTGGCAGCTATGGGATTCATCCGTCTCTTTAAGCTTGGGAGGAAACATGCACTGCTCCAATGTATCGTTGTATTGGAGCACACTCTCCTACAATCTAAGCATAATTACGACGCTCTACTGATCTTGGTCCGCCTTTACGTTTTTCTGGGCGCAGGGTCACTAGCCATGGAACGGTACTCCAGACTCTCTATCAAGAATTTACAGCATGCAACTATCTCCTGGGTGCTTTACACTCGTATCTCTAGCATTCATCCGTATCCGTCCACATATGTTGTTGATGGAAAGAGGCAGTCAACGATTGATCCATTGGAAGACATCATACATGCTTATAAGTGGCACACCTCCGCCGAAAATGTCAGCCTGAAAGCCATACACAAGATGCAGGCCAATGGTCAGTGGAACATGTCATTGGATACTCTCCAAACAAGCAAAGCTGTTGCCACTGGCTTTGCGAAGTTCTTGATGGTCGTCGAGGCCAAACGAATATGCCGAATCCGAACCAGCGCTCACGAGTTGCCCAAAGACCCCATCAGTAAGCCTGTCTGTCGATTTCCTGTCTGACTTGGCTGATATGTGGAATAGAGATCCCCAGCCAGACTAAGGATCAACGAGATAGAGACGCATTTCCAAACTTCGAAGGCGGTGAACTTTCCTTTGAACATCACCTGCCAATAGCTGGTACTAGTCTCGAGCCAAACGTAAGTATTAGTGACCTAAGCAATGGGAAACTGACTGATACTTTGTCCAGGATGCATGGCTCCACCAGCAGCTCTCTCTAGCTTTGTTCTGGGATGTTCTTCACAACAATGGTCAAAGTCCCATCGTAGAAGAGCTGTTGAACGCTTTGAAGGCGAATAGCGATAGAGAACCAGACGCACTTACTAGCCAGGAACATGCAATCACACACATAGTCATTGCGCTATCCGCTCTGCATCTTATCTATCGCTCAAAAGAGCCGTATGAAAAGGAAGCTGGCGGTGTCTTCATACAGAACTTGCTCGAATTTATCGAAGAGTGGATTGGCAAAAGCGCCGAAAGGCTCACATCATGTCAAGCCCCATTGTTACTGACCACGGACCTGACTGTACCACTTTGGAGCGTTTTCCATGGCCTTTTCACTCATCTGGAAACGTGCAAGTTCGTCCTACTAACATTAGAGCATGCAGTCAACGAGAACAAGAAGCAATCACTGGTTGGTCAAGTGTGGTTAGTGGACAGAGCTGAGGCCCTTCGCAATAAGTGCACCAAACTTGCGGATGGCGTTTCACGACTGGCGAACAGAATGCGGGACAGGCTCCTTGAACAATCTACGCTTGATCAGATCGAAGAAGTGATTCTTCGCGGCTCTGACGAGACAGGGGGTCAAGATGTGTTAGCTAACGAGCTGGGGGACATAGGCGACTACAAGAACTTGCAGAGGATTTGCCATGCTATAGTCGATAGCTGGGTTGACGGACTGGACGGCGTCATTCAGACAAAGATAGAATAGCAGAGTTTTCTTCGGACATAGCGATGCTCGAGCGCGGGAACGATCTCGGGAGTCATAAATAGTTGATGTTGCTTGTGCATAGCGTCAGGCGTGGGACAGGTAGATACCCTATTGCTTTCACGAAGCGCGGGATTGACGAGACTTTGACGGAATAGCACGAACATGAGCCTGCAGCCGCCTCGTCATCACCAAGTCCATAGAAGACATATCATACATGGTAATATAAATTTTGTGTGCTGTACATAGTGTCGCAAATGCCGTGATGCCCTTTGGATTCTACAGCCTCCCTTCCTCCGCCTGCTTTCTCCGTTCCTTCCGTGCCATCATCTCTCTCCTCTCGTCCCTCAATGCTACATATATCTGCTCTTCATGTCAGCCCAGTCCCAATCCATCAAGCACCACCCAAATCAAAAAAGGTCGCAAAGCACCACTCACCCAAAACCAGACCAACATTTCCACAAACCCCCACGTAAACACAACGCTATTACACAGCATCCCCCCCAAGAAACTACCCTCCTTCCCCAACCCCACCCTCGCTCCCCCCATCTCGCTCAAAGCGCCCCCAGCCGGCTTCCATAAGTAGCTGTATCCCGTTATACCCAGGAAAAGGGCCAGCCGTATAGGAGCTTGGCTGCTCCAGTAATATGAGGAGACTTCCTCGTCTAGGTTTGTGGCCGTGAGATCTGAACTTCCTAGGAGGGCGAAGGCTAGGGAGGCGATGGCGAGGGCGGGAGAGGGTGTGGAGAGGATGGACGGGGCGGAAGGCTGAGTGGTGTTTAGCGACTTGATGTGGTCGATTGGTGCTTAGGTGTCGATTGGAGGTAGGGCGAGATATGTGAGAGGGGATTGGGGGGTTGGGGACGTAATTAGGGATGGGAGGGGAGGGGGAACATACGATGTCCATTGCTGCGCCGAGTATGTAGACGAGGTTTTGGTCGGCGATGGTGGAGGGGGAGAAGAGGAGGTAGTAGGCTACTGTTATGTGGAAGATGGAGATTATGCGGAGGAGGAGGGTGGCTGATACTATTGCCATCTTGGGCAAGTATTGTATTGAGTAGTTGAGAGGAGTACTCTGCTGTCTATGTTGTAAAAGTCCAGCTCTGAGGGGGTGTGGTGATCGCCGGGTAGCAAAGGTGAGAAGGCACTCCGCTCCGATCTCCGCCGTCTTGCCCCGGCCAATCGCTGCTTGGTCAATTCCATTCCACTTTGTGCATATATACTTTGATCCAGGCTATAAATAATCAATTACTTCCTTGAATGTCTCATAGCCCGGATCACTCCATTTTCCACAAGCAGAAACATATCAAATACTGGCTCCGTTGTCTGAAGACCCGTCTACCCACCGCTTATACGCCCAATGATTCGCAACGAGTAACCCTCGCCTTCTTCATCCTCTCCGCCCTCGATCTCTTAGGAGCCCTGCATACGCATACTACGAATATAGAGAGGGAAGAGTACGTAGGATGGATATTAAGATGCCAGCATCCTTTGGGGGGTTTCCGGGGCTTTACCGGCACTATGTTGGGAGAAGAGCACAGGGCGTGTGAGTGGGATGCAGCCAATCTTGCAGCGACATACTTCGCTCTTGCGGCGCTGGCGATCCTGGGGAATGGTATGGAGAGGGTGAAAAGGAGGGAGTGTCTGGAATGGGTGAGAGACCTGCAGAGAGCGAATGGAAGTTTCGGGGAAGGCATAGGCAAGGATGGGAAAATTGAAGGTGCGGAAGATATGAGATTCGCCCAATTGGCTGCTGGGGTGCGGTGGTTCTTGCGGAGGGGAGAGACGGCCGATTTGAACGATATCGATGTTGAGGGCTTGGTGGGATGGATAGAGAGCTCTGTGGTGAGCACAATTGATTCTTCGATGTTTTTGGCCAGCTATGGAAACACTGATATTCGCAGACATACGAAGGTGGGATAGCGCAGGCGCCGTTTCACGAGGCACATGGTACGCACTTCGTCGCCTGTACTGCGGGATGAATGTGAGAGTCCATGCTCACCTGCTAGTGTAGCTGGGTTGACATATGCTGGCGTCAGTGCGTTATCTCTGCTCGGAAAGTTGCCACGAAAGGGCATCACTGCTACTGAGGGGAAGACGATGAGCTCGGACTTCATCAACGATTTGACTCGGTGGCTTATCTCGAGGCAGACGCTGATGCTGCAAGAAGACGGGGAATTCAATGTTGCTCATGAAACACCTCCCGACGCATCACCAATAGTGTTTCCTTATAAAATCCACGTAATGGGTGCTTATCCCGCCGAAGCTGAAGCAGTAGCGGGTCTAGAGCACCCTCCCATCGACGTTTCTGCTGAAGAAATGCGATGGGTCGGGGTCAACGGAAGGTGCAACAAGGTAGCCGACACGTGCTATACATTCTGGGTTGGAGGATCGTTGGCAGTGAGTACCTTTCTTCCTTTTGGGTTGCTCTCTCAGTAATTGCTGGATTAATACCCTTTTAGATATTAAGCAAAGTTTATCTCCAAGACTTCAATGGCATACGACGTTTTCTGTTGGATAAAACACAGCATATGATTGGCGGCTTTGGAAAGATGCCTGGCGACCTTCCCGGTGAGTACTGTGATAGATATCTTCCGTCAATCGTGTCTGCTGACTAGGGATATCCTCGTGCAGATATCTTGCACTCTTATCTTGGTCTTGCTACTTTGGCCACTATGCGTGAGCCCGAGCTGAAAAGCCTTGATCCCACGCTCTGCATAAGTGTCAGTGCAAGGGAAGGTTTCGAACAGAAGATACCTCCTACGGATGGCTTTGAATCGACTAACGTCCCTACCATAGCATAGAGTACCCGACGCAGAACCGATAATGGTGAGATGCTATACTACGGACAGCCACTCTCATACCTTGCAAGCGAATCAATTGGGACCAGTTAGAGATCTAAAGGACTTTCTATGAGCATATATCCGAGATGCAGGCTTCTATGTATAATTGGATGCATATGGATATTTGTCGGGTGAGAAACCATCTTTGCCACAGGCTTGAGATACCACGTCGGAGGTATTCAACATCCACGAAAACACCTGATACTTAACCCGCAATTTACCATGGACATCATCATAACAGGACGTATCGACGTGTTGTCTTTCTGCACGCTGTCGCTCTTGAGTTGACATCGCTTATCAGAAATCTCAACATCAGCACCCTCCAGAACACTCCAACAGGCTTGATGTCAGGTCATATAGCCGGCGTAGCAACCAGCTCAAGCACTCCTTGTCGGCCAGGGGGCGTAAATCTGATGGACTGTCCGGATTCACCCGTTGACGACTTCAGCAAGACTCCGTTGCAAGACAGAACGATTGTTGCGCTGTGAGCTTATCACCTACAACTTACAGCCTCCATCCCGACTAATGTTCTTCAGGAGATGGATGGACGCTGGCGACCGTCTAGGCATTCGCGTAGTACCAACCCAAAAGAATTGCTACATGCTCGACAAGACATCAGCTTGCTTAGAGTCGGCGTATCTCCGTGGCTGTTATACTTCATCCATCGATCCCTATCCCAATACGACCAAAATACTAGTCGACGTTCCACAAGACGACTCCGCTTGGATCTTCATCCTCACATGGCTCCGCAGATGTCGACAGGTACATAGCGGCCCGCATCCCGCCACGAAGCAGCCCGAGATCTCAGTCAAGCAATGGTGCGAACAGCAGAAAAGAACCACATTCCTAGAGTGGAGCCAGATCTATTGCTTGGCCGAGGCACTACACATGCCGCGACTAGAAGAGCATATCAGAGTAGCCGTCGAGCTCAAAGCCATCGCGACGAAGCGCTTACCTCTGCGCGATGCTATCGATTACCTCTACGAACACTCCTCCAGATTCTGCACGCTCAAATATGTGTTTATTGACATGTATGCGATTGCGGCTATGAAGCCAAGGGACGTATGGCGCAGGGAGCGGGATCTGTTTCCTGAAGGGTTTGTGAGGGATGTGTGCCATTATTGTCAATCGGAGGCTTATGTGGAACGTCTGGGAGTGCTTAGGGAGTGTGAAGCGCGTGAGTTGGGTGAGGATGAGAGTGGGGATGATGAGGAGTAGTGGAAAGTAGATGGTATGGAGGTTCTCTTACGTGGACCAGCATGAAGACTTTCGGTGCCGAGTACAAACGGAGTTATTTACCGCGTATCATTTCTATAGATATCCGGAATTAGAGAAGCGTTACCGACCTTGATGTGGAAAGTCGATGCTAAGACTGGGATATATATTGTTGAATGGTTTGGGGGTAGTTTAGTCCCACCACAACGTCAGGCCTGAAGGAGCGATTCAATAGCAAATGTTACCTGTGAAAATGAGTATCGTTGGATCGGCGTGTCAAAACTCAAGTAGGAGAATACTAATTCCATGCTACGCTATCAACAGGCCTATCGACATTATCCGTTCAGATCACCTACCTTGTTAGGTCGAGAATAGAAGCTGGCAAGGTCATATATTATTCACTAAAGTCCCACGTCGCCTATTCTAGGAACCATCAGGATAAGTTAAAGGTATATATTTGCCATCTACCGATGCGCTTGTGGACAAGGTCGAGCCAAGAAAACAAATCATATATACGAACGCTATGCTACTCACGCTCAAAATGATGATACACCCATCACACACACATCGAAACGCCATCCATGCAATATCCATACACATACAAAGAGAAACCCCCTTCTTGATTAATGAGCCTCTGTCCGTTCCGGACCAGGCAAATCCGCCGCATTCGTAGACGTCGGCTCCGTTTTCTCCACCTTCACCGTCCGCACCTTCGCAGCCTGGGGTTGCTCTCGGACGAATTTCTGCTGCTGCTGCTGCAGCCGCTCCTCTTTGATGTCGCTCTTGGAAGGCTGAATGAGTTTCCCCTGCGCGTTTCTGGGTTTCCGCTTCCAGCCCGTCTTGAGGCCGCGGGTGAGTTTGAAGCGGGGGAAGATGTGGGCTTCGGTGTTGATGACGATGGAGTCGAGGGGGAGGAGGGAGGTGGGGGAGAAGAGGAGGTAGAAGTATTTGAGGGTTTCGGCCTAGTTGGTTTAGTTAGTGGGGAAGTGGGGCAGTGGTGGTTGGCTTGGGGAGTACAGGTACGTACCAGCCAGAAGCTTTCCATGTTATCTCTCAATAATGGGGGGATTTCGTTGGCCTTGGACAGGCTGGTGAATCCGGCTCCGTCGTCCGCGGCGGTGTACTTGACGAATGATTTGAACATTTCCCAACCCCATTCCCGATACATCTCGTTGCCGGTTATCCGCCACATGTAGAAAAGTGATTCCACTGTCTCCGGGCGCTGCAAGTTGTGTTGATCGTTACTCTTGACAACGTAATCCTCTTTCCATTTGGCATTTCGATCATCGGATAGAGGTGCTGAAGCCAAGATACCATCGGCTTCCATGTGAGGGGTCTCGTCGAGGCGGAAATGCGCAATCTCTGGTGCTAGACCCGTGGCCATCATTTTATACATGCCCCAACAGGTCTTTGTCAATTCTTTAGCGAGTTCCATCTCATCTTTTGCTTTCTCGTCCCATTTGCCGGCTTTCTTTGCTTCCTCGATCGTCAGGCCTCCTGTCACCCCCAAGGCTATTGTACCGGGCATGAAGCATACGAGATGGTCCATCTTCCCAAAGATCTTTCCACCCAGACCATCCGGCCGTTCGCCTAGAACGGTGAAATGATGCGGAGCCGAATATGTGATCAAATGTTTTCGGACGCCCGCCAAGGATTGGTTCCATAGATCTTGGTAGATGGGCTCTTCGCCGGCTGTCTGCAAGTATTGTTTGATGAGATATTCGTAATATGAATCTCCTCGGCTTCCTAAGCGAACATAATCGCCTCTAAAAGTGCCGGTAGTAGCATAGATGAAGATAGGTAAGAGTCCATCTTCCATGCCGTTGTCGTCAATGACCTGAATCACTTTCTCTGCTTTTTCCCAATAATTCTTCTCCCCCGTCAGCATAGCAAGGTACTTGAATTCTAACTGCAGACTAGCCGCTTCAGCAGTTGAAGACGCGCCCCCATCTACATGCGATCCCTTTCCCTGGGAGGTCTTCAGATTGATGCTAGCATACGGCACTCCGCTGTCCGATTCAAATGCGCCCATTATCCTATCAGCCAGATCTGCGGCTTTCTCAAGGTACAAATCTTCACCCGGTGCACCGTGATCGTCATCAGTCAGGGGAGCCATGTCAGGAAATTCGGTGGACAGGTAGTGAGCGGAAAGAAGCCCTCCAAGCATGCGTATGGTGGTTTCGAAAGTATTGACCTCGTGGTCCTGGTTGTAATCAAGGGATGTCGACATCCACTCCCGAGCATGGGAAAGACGAGAAGTCAAATTCATAATCATAAGGGTATCCAAAGCATCGACTATGATCCATCCCATGCCTTTGCTGTCCGACTCCATTTGCCGACCCTCTTTGGATAGTGGGTGGTATTGGTCAAAGCCTGCGGAATTTCTGTCAGTAATCTTCCGTTTCACATGATGCCCCTGTCTCTTATCCATGGACGATGTGCTAAAGCGTTGCCAAATCGACGCCTGACATACCCCACGCATACTTCTCATACCCATCCCAACTCAATATGAATGCCTCCTTCACCTTCTCCCTCCGCTCATCCCAATCCACAGCTACTTCCTGCCCACCGAGCCAACTCCATGAGCTCTTGCCCATACTTCTCGTTGTGGGCTTGACTGTCGAGCTTGAGAAAACTCCAAAGAAGTATGCCAGCGCTAAGAGCGCCAGAATTGCTCCACTGGCAATGCGCCATCGCAGGTAAAAGGGTGTAGTCTTCTTCGACCCTGCGTAGTTATAGGGCTTATCTTTATACATGGGCAATTCCCTCTTATCTCCGAAGCCATAGCCATTCAACTTGCTGCCAAACCCTCCGCTTCCGTCGTGCGAATGCCCGTTCTGGGTCTTCCAATAGCTATCTTCGTGAGCACGTTGTGTGAGGGACATATTTGCAGAAAAGACTGATTGAATGAATGAGAGCCTCTATATGGTCGGCTTCGACGCCGGCTTCAAGGCTGTTATCAGACAAGCTTTGCGCTTTGAGAGGAGTGCCCTGGCTCGGAGACATTGAGAGGTTGAGGAAGCATGACAGTCGTTGTAGATCTTCGGGACTGTGAAGCTACCCTGATCTACACATGTGTCTCTGAAGGCAGAGTATTTCACAGTCTGTCAATAACGGAAGCTGATAGTCTGCAACAATAGCGAACAAAAATCACCATCGTCTTGGCACTTCCGACGTCAACAGTGCCAAGACTTCTATTCTTGGGCTATTCCTAGCGCTAGTACCAATTCCTTTTCAGTGTTACCAGAGTCAGACCAGGCATATAACAGGAAGGTATGACAAAGCTGGAAGATCATAGAATATACCCTTAATTCTAGGGTCTAACAAGGAGAAAGTCCCGAGATAGGGGAAAAATACCAAAAATCTCAGGTGGAAAGAAACCTTGTCTTTGAATTGATATCCCACAAGATTTCTTTGGAACCTCACGATATATCGTTACACTACAACTATCGTTACACCACACCAAAAGTAATCAAACGCACGGCTACGTATCTATACTAAGCGCATATTGTCACAACCAACATCGTTATAGCCCGGTCTGACTGTAATTATGCCCAAACTTCCGGCGAGTACCAAGCAAGCAATAAACCCCGATCATGATTGCTCAGAATGGGCATACAATATGATAACATAAGAATCATACGGTATGGCGGCCAAGAACGGTACGCGTATTAGCTCAATCTCACGGCCTAGTCTTCAACGGAATAGAATGACTGGCGAGGCTCTAGTTATGACAACTCCATTCAGGACAGTCCCCCTGGACAGTCCCCCTAGCCACATTTGCGGGGCGGTGGTTTATATGACGTAATGTACGCTTACTAATATAACTACTACGTACTACGACTAATTAGTATTATTTAAACGCTAATATTATATATATATACTACTCTATAATATATACTCCTACTATTAATATAATTATTTATTATAATATAGTAGGAGTAGCTATTATATAACTTTAAGTTCTAATAGTTAGACCCTATTAGCCCTACGGCTTAATAGGGTCTATAGAGAAATAAGTAGTATATTTTTAAGTAAGTATAATAGCGAGGTTATATAATAGTAATATTATAGGAATATATATATAAAGTATAGTTAGTAGATTTATAACCTTAAATAAAGCCTCTTATAAGGTTTCTAATTAATACTTTAACTATATATTAAGGATTATAAGTTTAGACTAACCGCGTCGGGTCGGTACTTCGAACTCGAGTCGGGTACCTAACTCGACTCTTAGCGAGTTAATACTAACTTCCTAGCCTAAGTATTCGGGTCGGTACTAATGGTTAGTACTAAGTATTTAAGTTAATATTATAGGGTAGTATTAAGTATTAGTACCAAAGTATTAACCCGACTTACTAAGACTTTAATTTTAGTAAGGGTATTTTACTAGACTATAATATTAGGAATACTTTATAGTAATATAAAAGGGTAATATAATTATTTGATAGTTATTAGTAAATAGCCTATCTATCTAGTTAGATATCTCTATAATCTTATACTTATAATCCTTCTATTTATTACTATCCTCTTTACTATTATTATACTTACTGTTATTATCCTTACTACTACTACTAGTCTTACTAGTATCTTCTAGTTTATATTCCTTATCCTCTTCTTTATCCTCCTTAGTAGTATACTTAATTTCTTTCCTATTAATATTAACTTTAATTAAGATACCCTTCTTATCTTAATTCCTCTTTATAAGGTTAGGTATAATATAATCCTTTATATTAAACGCGTTAGTATACTCTTATATAAACTTAATATAAGTATTTATAATATTAGGGTCTTATATATCTTTTAACTCCTCTAGACCCCTATAATATATAATCCTTTACTTAATAATTTATATAATTAGTAGATTAAATCTAGTAAATTCTAGCCTAATAGTATCTATATCTTCCTTAGAAGTATTCTAAAAGTTAAGTTAATTAGAAGATAGGATTAAAGACTAATTATATATTTACCTCTTTTATAAAACTAGTTATACTATTTAAATTCTATATATAATTTACTAGTTTATCTAGCTTAGCTTATTCCTTAATAGCCTCTTTATTATCTTTAAGGCGTAACTCTATCTTAAAATATTCTATTATATAATATTAGCTATTTAGAAAGTATTATATTACTTAATTATATTATTATAAATCCCTCTTTTATATCTTTCCTCCTTTATAATATCCTTTACCCTAATTACTAGCTCTATATAATCCTCTTTAATAGCTATCTTCTATATATCTAATTCCTTTAACTTCTTAATCCTTTTTAATACTACTACGCGGTTATTAGATACTTTTATATATAATAGCTTCTTATTATTATCCTAGTCTTTTACGCGCTCTCTACTTATAATTAATTTAAGATTTTAGTTATAAGGATCTAATATTACTATAATATTATATTAGCTTATCTATCTAGTAATATATTTAAGTAATATAATTAATAATAAATACTTACTATATATTAATAACCTATCTTACTATAATATCTTAAGTATATAGAGGTAGGAGGAGTTATAAAGAAGATTTTAAGGGGCAATTCTACCTATAATTATACTTATAATTACGCGGAATATTCTACTTAATATTACTTTACCTTATATTAAAACTTTTAAACCTTATATTCCTTCTTTTATCTACTATTATATATATTTAACGACTTTAATAATAGCTTATATTAAGTAGACCGGTAATATTATTTTATAATATATTTCTTACTCTATATACTAATAGGTAGATAGTATAATTAGGTAATAAAATACTAAAATTACTAGCTACTAGAGGGGGTAAACCCTTATAAGGTAGGGGAGTAAATAAGCTATTATATAGGAAGGGAAAGGTAATATAAATAGGTAATATATTAAAATATAATTAGCTAATCCTTTATAAATAGTAGTATTAAAATTAATAATATAAAGATAAAAGTATAAAGTTAACTTAGGTCTTAAAGCTTTGAGGGAGATAAGATAATATTAAAAATCTATTAATAATCTTATCTTAAAGCTACCTTTTAATTATATTATAAGGGAGGTTATAATAGATATTATAAGAGTTAGTATAAACTTATATTAAATCTAAAGTTTAGCTTTAGAAGTATTATAAGATATTATAGAAGTATTTATAGTATCTTTTCTCTTAAGTAAGTATATTACTATTTTATATTACTATTAATTCTTATAATAATTACTTACTAATATATCTTATAATATAAATTTAAATCTACTTTATATTTACGCTAAATATATTACTATTATATAAAGGGATCTAAAGCTTATAAAGGAATTAATAGGGAGCTTTAGTATTATATTATTTAGTGCTTAAGGGTAGTAATAGTTTTATAATATTAAGAGTAGAGGGTAGGTCTAGGATAGTACGGCGCTTCTAGTATTACGGCGCTCCTAGTATTACGGCGCTTTTAATATTATAATACTCTTAGTATTATAACGCTCTTAATAAGATAAAGAATTATATTACCTTTTTATATTACCTTTATATATATATATATAGAAATTAAACCTACTTTTTAAATATACTACCTAATTATTAAATAACTTTAAAATAATAACTACTAATCTATTTATTTTAAGATATCTACTAGTTCTAACTTAAAAGGATCTTTACCTCTATTAATACTTTAATTAGTATCTTCTTCCCTTTAAAGAATATCCTAGGGTTTAGTAAGAGCTTCTTTAGGGTCTAAACCTATAGTATAATTATAATACTTTAGAAGTATTACTTATTTTATAAACTCTAGTTCTAACTATACGCGATCCTATAAATATACTCTTTAAGTAAGACTAAAGACTCTCTTAATACCTATAAATAATATTAGGTATAAAAGGATATCCTTAGTTATTTATATTAGATTTAGATAAGTTAAAGTATTATCCTTCTAGTACTCCTATATAAGAATATCCTCTAATAGACTTTTAAAATAAAAGTATTAAATAGCTTTACTTTATAATAAAGACCTATAATTTAGATATTAAAGTAGACTTCTCCTTACTCTTATTAAAGGCTATTACTAGTTAGTATAAATTTAAATATATTATTATATTATATTACCTTATTAATATTTTATATATCTTATATATTAATCCTTCTAATAACTAGTAATATCTTATAATACTTATAAAAGTAGTTAGTAAATTTATTTTTATACCTCTCTTTATAAGAGGTTAAAGTATTACTATTATTTAACTCCTCTTATTTATCCTAAGTTTTATATAGACTTAGTTTTATAGAAGGGTCTAGAATATTAGTAAGGTTATATATTAATCTACCTTTACCTTCTATTCTAGAATAATACTTAGCTAGTTTTACTAAGGCTACTTTATAAGTATAAATAATACTTACTTTACTAATAATCCTACTATTATATATTATTATTTTAGTATTATTAAAATATTTAAAAAGAGTATTATATAATTAGAATCCTAAATATATACCTATATTTATTATCTAAGAAACTATTAAGGTAAGTTAATAAATAGGATTTAATATATTATTAAGTAGTAATATAATTAACTATTTATATTTACTAAGGCAAATTATACTAATTTTTAGATTAGTTATATTTTTATCTACTTAAGTATTAATAAAGTTATATAGCTAATATATATAATAAAGTATTAAGTATATAGAATTCTAATAAATATAAATATCTTATATAAGTTTTTAAGGTCTTCTATTAGAGTTTTCTTATAATTATAAAAAATAAAGCTTTTATTAAGGAGATAAGTTAATTACTATTATAAGAGCGCAGATCTATTTAAAATATTAGTAAGTATATTACCTATTTATATTACCTTTATAATATTATACCTTCTTAACAATAGTTAATAGACTTATACTTACTTAGATATCTTTAACTTAAGTATCCTCTAGTAATACTATAATATTATCTAAAGCTTCTAAGTCTAGGGCTTTAATAAAGTCTTACGTTATAAGGTTAAAGATATAAGTTATATAAGAAATAGAGTTTTATAATTTATCCTATTAGATATCTTACCGAGCTAGAGATTTCTCTAATTTATCTTTTAAGGTTCTATTATTACTAGTATTATTAGTAATAACCCTAAGAAGCTTATCTTTAATTCCGTAAAGGGTTAATATCTTTATTATTTCTATTATAAGTAAATACCTAGAATACTAGATATTAAGTAGTATAAAAGTAATAAGATATTCCTAATATTAAAAATTAGTATTAACCTAGTAGACTAGTACTCTAAGGTAGGCGACCTTTTAGGGACTAGACTAGGCATCTAATATAAGAGAAACACGTTAAGGATATTCTAGATCTACTTTAATTTTTATATATATTCCTTTAAAATCTAAAAAGATTATACTCTATAATTTAATATAATAGATTAGGGTTAAATCTAGATAAGCTATTAATAGTAATTACTAAAACTCTAGTTAATTAATAGTCTAGAAAGACTAGTTTAAGGTAAGAAAGCATTTATATAGCTATTTATTCTACTTCTCTTAATAAAAGTTAGTAGAAAACCTAGTATTACTTTTCTTTTAAAGTTATCCCTAAATAATTAGTTTTATATTACTAATTTATATTACTATAAATAATATACCCGACTTAAAGAAAGTTCTATTTATAATAATAGGTTAAGTTATTTATAAAGAAAGTATTTATTTATTTTAAGATATTTCCTTATATTAGATATACTTAAATTACTAGTAACTATTAAGTAGTCTAGAATTTTATTATACTTCTTATAAGTAATCTTTAGTAATCCCTTAACTATTAAAGTGATTTAGATAAAGTTATCCTAGATATTAGCCTATTTACCTAATATAGTCTTCTTAATCTAAAGCGGATCCTTAATTTTAATACTAGACTTCGTTTTAATACTTTAACTAATAGTAGTTTACTACTACTATACTTTAAACCGGACTTTAGTATACTAACTCTATTTAATAAATTCACTATTCTTTACTAGAATTAAGTCTAGGAAATCTTCCTTAATAGTTTTAATAGTATTCTAGAGAAGTACTTTCTTTTCTTAAAAGGATTTATTTAATATACCCTATCTAACCTAACTTATAGATTAGCTAGGACGAAGACTATTAGATATAGAATTATCTATATTAAGATTATTAAATTCTAATTAAATAGCTTTATTACTAAGGCCTATTAAACTTAATACTCTTAAAGGGCCTAAAGGGACTAATATATTCTAGGCGCTAATAGTAAGAGAATTAAGAGTTATATATAATAGTAATATAGACTATTATAGTATATAAAATAATAAGTAATAAATATTAGGTATAAGATAAATCCTAATAATATAAAAGTATTTAAATTTATCTTATAGGGAAACTATATTAGTCCTTTACTAATTTATTAGCGGCTTAGCTTCTTAGCGATACCTTAGTAAGTTAGGTTAGTCTAACCTAACTCGATAAGGTACTAAGGGCTTTTCGGGTTAGTACTGGAAGTAGGTACTAAGTATTCGGGTCGGTACCTAAATAGGTACTAAGTATTCGGGTCGGTACCAATCTATAGTACTAAAACCCGACTCGACGGTTAGTCTATATAAGTTAAAATTTTATATTTATAAAATATCCGCGTACTACCCTAATAATTAAATAATATTAATAGTAGTTATAAAATAACTTTAAATAATTATTTACTATATCTTTTATAAAGGGAAACTTATTACTTATAATAGTTTAGTATTAATATAATATTAGACTAGGCCTTAGGAGTTACTTACTAGTACTATTATCCTATAATCCCTTACCCCGCTATTATCCCTATTCTCCCCTATTATATTAAGACTTATAGTTACTATATAGTTATATACTAAAGATATTACTAATAAGAAGGCTTATACTTTTATTATATTTCCTACTTCTTCTAAGCGTCCCCCCGTTAATTATAAAGTTTTTACTAGTAAAGAAGATACCTAATTATAGCTATAAAACTAGGCTTATATATAAGGCTTTACTATTATTATTACTTATAAGGAATATAAGGAATATAAATAGTATATCTTTAAGTGTACTTATTATAATAAGAAGACTTATAATATATATAAGAAAATCTAAGCTACTATAAAAGGAATAGTAGATACCTATTAGTAACTAAATTCTTATATTAACTAAAATAATTATAAATATAAAATTAAACTCTAGTATTATATAAGAGATATATAATAGTAAATCTCTATCTTAGAAAGTAAGTATAATTATACTATATTAAATAATCTATTTATACTTAAGGAATACTATTATTATAATCTAGATTATACTATTACTAAATTAATAGCTCTTAATCTTAGAGTAGTAAATCTACCCTTTAATAAGGCTAGAAGGGTAATATAAATAAAAGGCCTAAGTCTATCTTAATCTAAGTATTATAACCTAGTCTAGTTAGGGAGTAAGTAGATACCTTAATAAGAGCTCTAGTATATACTTTACTCTCTTAAAAATTAGGGCTTTTCTATATATATAAAAGAGAAGTATATTATTAAATAAAATATCTATTAATTATAATAAATAGAATTCTTCTTCTTTACTAGCTATTTTATAGTAATTACTAACGCTATATTTAATATAAATAAGAATAGCTTACTATTATTAATACTTATCTATATAATAAATATATTAAGGTTAATACTTATTACTTATTACTTTATTTAATCTAAGTCGGCTAATACCTTTTTATTTATAAATACTTATATATAAGAGCTATTCTTCTATAGTAATTATTATAAGCTAAAGGTCTTACTAGGCGACTTTACTACTAGACTAATAGTAGTAATAATAAGAAAAAATACTAATATTCTAATACTATTAAGGGAATATATTAATAATAACGCGGAGTAAGAGATACGCGTTATTATAAAGCTTACCTTAGAGTTCTAGGATTCCTAATTAGATAATATTAGCTCTAAGTATTTTCTTTAACTTTATAACTAGTATACTACTAAGGCTATTAAGAAGAGGCTAACCCGTAGAAATTATCTTATTAAGTAGAAGGAAAAACTTACTAATATAATATAGGCGTATATTTAGTTACTAGAAAATGCCTGTAAAAATTCAAGATTTTTACGTAGGGAAAAATTACCCCTACTACCTAGCGTTAGTAGTAGTAACTACGGAGTAATAACATAGATATTTAGCGGGTAAAAAAGATAATATTAGCTATATTATATATACCCGTACACCTATTTTAATAATACTAATAGTATTATATTCCTAATAATCTAATATATATTTCTATCTACTTAGACTAATATTATATACGTTAGTAAGTAATAGGAATAGAGGTAGAGTAAAATAGTAATTTACGTATTTAGCCTAGGAATATAATAGTATCTATCTTATAAATAGTTTTATACTATATAATAATAATAATAATAATAATAATAATATATAATATAATAGTCTTAATACTACGCCCGGAGGTAGAGTAGTTAATAAGGAATAACCAGAGCTATTATAAAAGAGAATTAGTAGTACTATTATTAAATATAAAGACCCGGAGTAGAATACCTCTATAGAGTATACTAGAAGCTATATATAATCCCCTAGTATAATAATATAGGCCCCTTATTAATAAGTTTTATAGTAATTTTAAAATAATTAGGACGTTTATTATATATTAGGTACGTATTCTACGCCTTAGCTAACCTACTATAATTATTAGTTAGAGCGGTTAGAAGAGATATTAGGGTATTACCTACCTTAAGGTACTAGAGCTCTCTTATTATACCCTTTAGATTATAACTAACGCTAGTTTTAATAATACCGTAGTATTATAGTATAGACTTCCGTTCTTATAACTAGGCTATTATTATTAAGAATAGCGTTTTATAAAGGAGGATAGGTTAATCGCCTAGTAGTTTCCTTTACCCTCTCTTTAATACTATTATATATCTAAGGGTATATAGGCTATAGTAAATATTATAGGTTAAAAGCGTTATTAAAGTATTTACGTAAGGTAGGATTAACGCCTTTAAACTATTTTTCTAAAATATCGTTAGTTATATTTAGTAACTCGTAGTCCTATATCTTTCCTATCTCTTTTTTATATATATAATAATAATCTTCGCGTTTATAATAGCGTTACTCCTCCTATCTTTTATACTATATTTAAATAGCCTATATACTATCCTAGCCCTTTAGACTACCCTAAGGATTCTATAGATTAAATATAGGGCGATTAGTAGGCTACTATAAGTCCTAGGGGTTATAAGAACCCTATTAGCGGAGGTTAATTCTAAAAGACTACTTACTATTAATAGTATACTAGGCTTCTCTATAGATTTTAGGTGGAATACTATAGCGTAATATAATGTAACCCTACATATTATAAGTTAGTAGTAGGGTAGTAGGTTAGTAAGGGGGAGGTTACTAAAGAGGAGGTTACTACTAAGAGCGTAAGTTCTTAGCTATTTTAATTATATAGTACTTTTCTTATTTAGTACGCTTTCTTTACTAATATAGACCTTATATTATAGAAGCCTTAGTAGTATATCTAAAATTAAGTATTATCTAAGATATACTATAACTATTTTAGATATAGGATAGAAGATATAAGGAGTAGTTAGTAAGAAGAATAGGAAGTTAGGATTTACGCGTACTATTTAGCCGTAGGGCTAATAGCTAATATAGGTATTTAGTAGATAAATAAGAAAATATTAACTATATTATATATACCTATATATTAATTTAAATAATTCTAATAGTATTATATCCCTTATAATAAGACGTATCTTTTTATCTATTTAGACTAATATTATATGCGTTAGTTAGTAACTAGAATAAAAGTAGAGTAATATTAGGACTTTTAATATTTACTATTATAACTACGGTTATACTTAAATTTAGTAGGTAAAACCATTTATTTAGATATATCTTTTAAAGTAGTAGACTAATTTTAATTATTATTAAAGCGTTAAGTACCTAGAAATAAGCTATATAACTTTAGTTAAGTAGAAAATATTATAGAGTATAAGTATAATAGTAGGTAGAATATAAAGAAATCTAGACTTTAAAGTTCCTCGCTTTTCCTACTAATCTAAAAGGGGTAACTAGGGGACTTTTAACTAATTAATAAGGTGGGATAATAAAAAATAACTCCTATATCAGGCTAGCCTATAATCCTAAAAAGGTAGTAGAACTTATTCTATTATAGTAAGAAGATTAATAGGGGAGGTATTAGAGTATAATTATTTAACGTTATTAGAAAATCTATATTAAAATAAAAGGAATTACCTAACTAGCTTTTATAAGAGATAGGAATTATAGTTTATAATAGTATATACTAGAGTATAGCTAAACCTTAGTTACTTTAGTACTTAGTAAGGGGAGTATATATACCTAGTAATTAAGGAGGCTACCTATTAATATACTCCTATTAGGATAAGTACTAATAAAATTACTATAGAGGTAATAACTCTAATTAAAACGTTCTACTATAAGCTAGAATATTAGAAATAGAATACGCCTTAATATATTAATACTAGCTAATTATATTTTATAGGACTCCTACCCTATATAATATATAAGGTTATATAGTTAGTATTTACTAAGTTTATTATAACTAAGAAATAGTTATATAAAGTAAATAAGGTATCTTCTCTAATACTAGTAGGGGATTATTATAAAAATAACTATAATCTCTTATATTAATATAGATTACCTTATAAATACTAGCTATATTATTATATTTAAAGTAGGGAGTAAATCCCTCTATCTCTTATTTATCTAAGATAGCTTTTTAGCGCCCTAGAGATTATTATTAATTAGAAAATAAGCTTTAATACTAATATTATAATAGTATATTACTACGCTATATATAAGAATACTAATAATAGGGGTAATAAGAGTAATAGTAAATTAAGTAATAATAATATATAAGAGGTTATTATAGCCCTTATAGTACTATTAGTACTACGCTTTTTAAGATAGGGTCTTAATATTATAGAGGCTTCTTACTTTAAGGTATATAAATTTTATAGGAAAATTTTAAAGGTATATTAAGCTAAAGAATACGCCTATAAATATAAAAAATACTTTAAAAACTTTAATAGAAAGTTTTATAAGAAGTATTATATTAATATATTACCTACCTTATCTATTATAACTACTTAAGATAAATAAGGATAACTTTGAGTAGTAGAAGAATAAAGGTATATAGTAGTATATATTAATAGGTTATAAAGTAGCTAATAAAGAGGTAGTATAAGAGTATTATAAGATTATAATATAATAGTAAGAAGAGGAAAGGACTAGGGAATAGGAGTAAATTATTAAAGTTAAAAGGGCTAATATATATACTAGTAATAATAGAGATATAAAAGGTATCTCTAACTTCTTATAATAAAACTTTAATAATAATAATAATAGAGGGTTACTTAAAGATTCTCTTCCTTATAATTATTAAGAACTCTTTAAGTCTAATAATAAGGCGTAGATCCCTAAGGGTAATAGTAAGGATAAGATCTAATATATAAGTACTTAGCCTTATTATAACTATATCTAACTACCTCTTAAAGAAGCCCCCTAGCCTAATAGCCTATTAATATTAGAGCCGTCTCCTTATAATTTTTCTTATATTAATAATTTTCTACTACTACTAACTTCTCCTTAGTAAATACCTCTACCTCCTCTTATATAACTAGCCTAGCGTAGCTAGTAATAAGAACTTATAGAATACCCTTTATAACTAGATCCTACCCCTATAATATAGTTAATAAAGGCTAGAAAGGGCGTAGAGCTAAGGAAGATAAAGAGACTAGAGTTATAAGTAAAAAGGGATAAGGCGGACGCTAATTAGAAGTTAAAGGTAAAGGAAAAGTATATAACTAATTAGAAGGTAAGGAATAAGAAGAAGGAGGTAAGGTTAATAAAGCCTAAGAAGGAGGATATTAGCTAGTTAGCTAATAAGTTATTAAGTTTATTATTATAGGTAGGATTAGTAGGATAGGGCGTATATATATTAAAAAGAACTATTATACGTAGTCTTATATAATATATAATAATAGTAGTAGTAATAGTAATAGTAATAGTAATAGTAGTAATAGTAATAGCGACAGCGATAATATTTATATAGTTATATATTAATAAATAGTAAATAGTACTACCCCGTAAATGTAGTAAATGTAGCTAGGGGAACTATCTAGGGGGACTATCCTAAATAGAGTTGTAGTTATAATAACTCTAGGCTTCTAGAATCTAGTATAGACGAATGATACGAAGATTCGTAATTCAGGAATATATATACTAATCTATAGCATATTAATAACAGACTGTAATACGTACGGTATTAGGCGATTTTACTTTATCTCTAGGGAGAATTAATCTTGAAACCTAGGATTGGTAGGAGAGCGGCTTTTAATACCAGGTAATAGACAGGTTTTATAGTAAGATTATTTAATATTTATTTAATAATTTATATAGGTCTAGCTGTATACTAACCCTAATCTAAATTTACCTAAATATAAGCCGTTACTACTTAGCCCTATATATCTAGGATTTACTTATAAAACCCCTTTTAATAATTATCTATTTATCTATATTATTAATAATAATATATTATAAATATTAATTCTAATAAAGAACTTATATATATAACTACTCTAGCCCTTCTTATCCTTAGTTTATACTATATTAGCTAAGTCCTACGCTACGCTTATATCCTACTAGTTAAGTATTAGAGTAAGGAGTAGAGTCTTAATAATTTCCTACCTAAGTAAATAAAGCGGATATTTAGATTTACTAAGGATAAGATATATTAATTACTTACCTATTTTAACCTTAAAAGTATTAATTAATAATATAGTTATTAGTCTAGCTTAAAGCTCGCTTTATATCTTATTCTAATAAAATTCTTATACCTACGTCCTTTATATAAGTTATTAATAATATTTAGCTAGTCTCCCTCCTTTATTTCTATCGTAATTAATAATATCCTTAAGTACTTATATAATTATTATAATCCTATCCTATACTAGTATCCTATTCTTAAATATAATAGGATCTAGAGGTATATAAGGGTAATTAAATATATAGGCAAAATATATAAGAGGTTTATAGTTTAGAGGTTTATTAATAGAATATTTTAGTACTTCTATTAATTAAAGGAAGACTAGAGGTTCTTCTACTCTATATATAAAAAGGTATATAATATAGTATAATTAGGGGTAATATACCTAGATAGTCTAATTAATATACTATATAGCCTATTTAAGGGAAAGGTAAATAACCTAATAATACTATAAACTTCTAGTATATAAGACTAGCTATATTAAGTATTCTAGGGGTAGCGAGTTCTAGATCTATTTAGTAATAAAGCTTATAAGTATATAGAATTTATTATATTACTATATATAAGCTACTTAAATATATAAAAGAGAAAGTTTAATAAAAGAATAGCTAGTATATAAATTACTATTAAGTATAATTTTAAGATAACGTAGATACTTTAGGTAATAAATACCTTTAAGTATAAAATAAAATTAGGGCTAATACCCGTTAGTAATATCTATTAGGTAGCGGTACTATTAATAAACTATTTTACCTATTTATAAGGCTAAAATATAGTATCTAGTTAATTTAGGATAAGGCCTTTAATAATTTATTAATATTTATTAGTAATTAACTCCGCCTAATAATTACTTAGGTATATTTCTTTATATTAAGCCTTATAATATAATCAAAGGGATTATAAGCTTATAATCTATATATAATTACCTAACTCTAATACTATAATATTATTAATTTATAGATTATATTACTAATTAAGAGCTTATTATTAAATTTAAGTTATAGAGAAGCTTATAAAGATAAGTTATAAATTAGCCTAAATCTATAATATATATAAGAAATATAGGAAACCCGCCCTTATTAAGTAATATAACCTATTTATATAATTACTATAAAATAATAAGTATCTTATAAGGCCTTATTTCTTTATTCTTACCTAAAGTTTCTACTTTTATATTCTATTTAATTTTTCTACTTCTTATTCTAAAATATTCTAATCCTAAGTTACTTAAATATTAGGGGTTTATACTAATAGTTATTCTATTATTCTATATTATTTCACGTATTAAAGTTATAAAATATACCTAAGTATTATATCTATTAGTCTTATAATATTCCTATTATATATTATTAACCCTATCTTTATTAAGCTCTTCATTAATTTTTATATAAAAATCCTTTATAGTATTTCTCCTTTACTTACTATTATTATTATTACTTTTAGAGTTTCTATTATTACTTACTTAATCTATATCCTTAATATTATTAAGCCTATTAATATATAATTATACTATACTTATAACCTTTTTATTAGATATCTAGGGATAGCTTAATATATTATTATTTATAGGGATAGTAAGACTAATCTTACTAGTAATATTTTCTAGTATTTTTTATATTTATTCTATCTTTTTACTTAGGTACTATTAATATAAGACTTAATTTATATAAAGTATTTAAATAAGGTCCTCCTAGGCCCTTATTTACTTTTATAATAGAGTTATAAAGGCTTATAACTTCTTATAAAGTATATTTAATATATTATAAATCTATTATATTCCTTTAATTAAATATTTAAGTTCTATATTAATATTAAGTTACTACTTATAAATAAGTTCTAGCTTCTTAATTAAGGCTAGGTCCTAAGTACTAGTTATTATAGATATATTAATATTAATAAGTAGAGGGGCCTAAGTACTACTTATTAATATAAGCCTATTAATACTTATAAGTATTATTACTAGAGTTATTATATTATAAGATTCAAAGAATTTTAAACTTTACTTTATAAAATTAATTAAAATAGTAGTTATATCTTAAGTTAGATAAGACCTTTATATTTATTTAAGTCTTTACCTATCCTTTTATAACTTTATCCCCTTATTCTTTTTCTTATTTTATTATTATAATTATTATAACTAATAGATAATACTATTAATAGAGTTAGTTTTATCCTTAAGATTACTCCTAATATTAATACTACTCTAATAGCTAGTATTACTCTAATAGTAAGGACTTAAGCTTTACTATTAGTAGGGGGAACCTTTTAATATAATACTTATATTAGAGGGTAATAATATTATTATTATAAATAAGAGTAAGATAGGTAAGCCTTTTAAAGAGGAGTCTTATTTATTATTTTCTTTATAAGAAGGAATTTTATTAGAATCAATATTCTCTATTTCCCTTATAACCTTTTTACCCTAGTAAGTAGAGAGTATATCTTATCTAGTATTATAATCTTATATTTTCTCCTTTTTATCTTTTATATCTTACTTCTTTTTATATTTTTTAGCCTAAACTTTATTAGTTATTAGTTACTATTAATCTAGTATTTACATAAGGTTATTATTAGTTATTATATACCTAGATCTCCTATTATATTCCTTTTTATACTTATACTATTTAAGTAGTACTACTACCTTTTATTAATAACTATTCTAAGAGTAGGAATAGTAGGTATATATCTTAAAGTCCTATTATATATCCTTCTATTATATATTTATACTAGAAAGTTTATATATACCTATTTTAATAAGTATATAATTAATAAGTATTATTATCTCTTTAATATTAAGAAGTATTCCTTTATATATACTTTATCCCTTCTACTTACCTCTCTTATACTTCTTATTATAATTATCTAATTATAAGATATTTAAGCTCTTAGTCCCCCTTCTCTTATACCTCCCTAAATATTATAATAGCTTTATATTATATAACCTAGCTTTCTTATAACCTTTCTCTTTATAAGGGGACTTCTATAGGGTAGGTTAAGAGGAATATAAGGGAAGGATATTATTATTATTAGGAGGTTTCTAGGGTATAAGAGGCATATTTATATAGAGGCTAGTAATAATATCTTCCTATTAATTATATAGATATATAATAATTATATATTTATCGCGTTATATTAAGATCTTTAGTTATAAGGATATAAAAGTAGACTAACCGTCGAGTCGGGTTTTAGTACTATAGATTAGTACCGACCCGAATACTCAGTACCTATTTAGGTACTGACCCGAATACTCGGTACCTACTTCCGGTACCGATCCGAAAAGCCCTCGGTACCTTGGCGAGTCGGGTTAACCCGACCCGACTCGCTAAGGTATCGCCAAGACGCCAAGCCCTTAAAAAATAGTAAGAGACACTAGATTTTTTCTAGAATTACCCCTATACTAAAAATAGAATTTTTTTTAATTAGAATTTTAATACCCCCCTTGATTCCCTAGGGATATGTATTACCTTTTTGTATTACTGTTAGGAACTAGACTGGAAGGCTAGTTCCTAAGGGCTAGAATAGATAGTATAAACTACTAGTAAGTAGGTAGTATTATAAAGGTAGTCTTAATACTCTAGGAACTTTATAATTATAAAAGAACTAATCTCTACCTTCTAAGGAGGTAGAGGGAGGACTATCTAAATACCCCTTAAGGAAGTCACCTAGCCTCTTAGATATCTAGATAAAAGGATATCTATTAAGATAATAAGAAGCTAAACTAATACCGCTAGGATATTACTAGTAGGCCGTATTATACTAGCTAGATATATTAAGATATCCTAATAATTACCTTATTTACTTTTTAGAATTACCTAGGTAATAATAATAATAATAATTAATAATATAATAGTAAATCCTATATATAGTAAGAAATATTACTATAAATAGAAAATATTACTAATATTATAGTCTTTATCTTTATAGGGATATATATTACTTTTTTATATTACCTTATTTACTTTTAAGAATTCCCTAGGTAATAATAATAATAATAATTAGAAAAAAAAATAGGAAATATAGTAAGAAATACTACTAAAAATAGAAAATATTACTAGGGAAAAAAGTCTTGGCGAGTCGGGTTAATACTTTAGTACTAATACTTAGTACTACCTTATAGTATTAACTTAAATACTTAGTACTAACTATTAGTACTAACCTAAATACTCAGGCTAGGAATTTAGTATTGACTCGCTAAGAGTCGAGTCGGGAACCTAACTCGAGTTTAAAGTACCGACCCGACGCGGTTAGTCTATATAAAAGGAGGATCTAGTATACTAGTAATAATAATAGTAAAGGTATTAGTACCTAGGATATCCTTAGAAGACTTTAAAGTACGCCTAGGAGGTATATAATAACTATTAGTAATAATAGAGGAAGGTTATAAGAGGGATAGAATAGATATAAATATAAGTAAGTAATAGATTAATTATAAAGGATATTAGAATAATAGCCTAATTAGGCTATTATTTATATTAAATTAGTAATTTAATAATTAAATTATTAACTTAATAATCTATATAATTAGTAAATACTATAGCCTGATATATATTAGTAAACTGGGAAACCTATATATTACAAAAATATGCGTATTATACCTGTATAATACGCACGTGACTAATACGCTTATATATTAGCCCTAAAAATACGTATTTAGCAACTTTTAGAAATACTAGGTAATAGGACTAATAGGGGATAAGTCCTACTAATTAGTTATAATATAACTATATTAGGCTAGTACTAACTAGGTAATTATAATAAGGTACTAAGTCTTATTAATAATTGGTACTAGTACTTAGTAGTAAGAGAATTAATCGCAGGCGTAATGTAGGGATAGGATATAAGGCTAGGCTAAAGGGGGGAACTCTGCGCGTATATAAATCACGTGAATCGACTGTATTTAAAACCTATATTACGCTAGCGTTAACGACGTAGCCGCTATAGCTCTAGCGAGCTTCCCGTTTCTTCCCGGCGCTAGAGGAAAATCACGGATTTAAGGCCTTAAATCCGGATTTTCTATATTTAGGACTTTTAGGCTAGAATAAAAAAACCCTAAAATTTTCCTATTTATTACCTGCATTTTACCTGAAAAATGCGCTTTTAGCGGAATTAGCAGTTCGAATTTTCTATGCGGGTTCCCGGTTTGCCGATGTAGCTATCAACTATTGAATAATATTAAATAATCGCTTGTAATCGGGACTGTAAAACCTGTCTAATGGTCAACAATAAAGTATGTATCAAAATACCCACTTCTGGGATTGCACTACCAGAGCATCCAGTGACGCTACTCATTCGGGTTTCACGTTGCTGCTGAACGATGTTCATCACGCTCTTTAACGAATTTACCAGAAAGCACGTGTCCTCTCACCCTTGGGTTGTGCGATCCATCCAAACCCGGCTGCACCCATTCTCCTCGTCGACGGGCAAGCCTACTAGAGTCGACCTCAATGGCTTGAGATACACGGCGTTCTCAACATTGCATACCCCGCGTTCGCCCAATACCAAGACCGAATTCTCCAAGCTCAGGGGCGAGATCAATCATTCTCTAGGCCGCAGTGAGTCTGTGCACACAGTCTGTCAGAGATTATATCGTTGTGTGTCTTCCCGTGTGCACGAACACTGACAGCTTCTCAGAGAACTGCCTCCTTCCAACACGGTTTAGCTGCATGATGTCTTGGCATGAAGGCTTACCTCGCCGCACACTCACAGCGTCTCTGTTTCAAACCCCGGCGAAGGCCACCACACTGCGCCGCCGCGATATTGAAGTGATTGGTGAGTTCACATGCTCTGAGCCGCAGCTCGCATGTATACGTTTCACACTCTCCACATTCTGTTGGGGAGAGGTAGTAAGTCCTATCATCTCATTGACCGTGCCATCGGATCTTCGGTCCGGGAAGAGCTATCTCGAGGACTCGACTGTGGATATTGCAGAAGATGGCTGTATAGAGTTGGATATTCTGCGTATTTTACTAGGAGTGCTGGTGAGAGGGGACTCACCCTAAAGTATTGTTACTGAATTTCCGTCCCGCTATTTGTATTGCCTCTATTAGGGTCTTAGCTCTGTAGACTGTGAGGCTGTGAACTTGTACCTTTGGTTTAAGAGTGCTTTCTTTCCCTTCTCATGCCAGTCTCCCAAATTCCTCCCCAGCGCATAAGTTCTATTTTCTGTTTGAAACCTCCGCTCAGCTCTTGAGCTGAGAAAGCGACCATCATGTTTACTCATCTCCTATTACTGGTCTCTACCCTGTCCGTGCAAGGCGTTTTGGGCGTGGCCAATGTAGCTGTACGCGACTCGGTATCTGCATGGCAGGGTGTATCAGAGCGAAGACTGAGTGCAGCCAAAAGAAGCGACAAGCTGGGCCGTAGAACATTGAAAGACTGTCTTCGCCATGATCACGAGCTGCACTATCTTGATGGTAAGTAGCCTCTTCCTCTCTGCCAATGTCGCTAAAGTCCACTTTCATCAAGCGGATACAGCCGGGTCAAACTCTCCATTTGGAGCAATAGCAGCAATGGAGTTCAAGAAACCCACTCTCCTCTTGGAGGATATCGAACATCATATCAAAGCGATTGATTGTTTTGAATCCAGGGTTGATCTATATTTCAGCTCCTCAAAGGCCCTGAATCACGCTTATAAAGAGTTCAAGACTGTGGACAGCTTCCTTCTTATTACTTCGCATGAAGGTTGTAATGAGGATGGACAGCGTGACCCGTACCTGTCAGTCTATCTCTGATACTGTGGAGAATTTCTACTAAACCAAAGCAGGGTTTCTGAGGTTGTTGTGCATGCGGAGGACCAGGTCATTGTCCTATCCACAGACCGCCTTTCTTGGAAGCACACTTTCCAATCCTTGACCCTCAATTTTGGGGAAAGTGAGAACATATTAGGGCTGAAACCCCGTCAACATGGTGGACTCCGACCACGACAAGCCGCTGCCACTTCAGCAGCAGCCGGTGGCTCAGCCGCAAGCACTTCTTATGCCTATCCTACTCCGCCGTCATCAGCGGCGACCAGCATCAACGTCGTTGACAATATCAAAGGCTCCTATATAAATACACCAATATTGCCACCGGACCCGTCCCTGGGCCAAATTTCGGCAAGCGGACCTAAGCTGTAAGTTTCAATCAATGAAGCACTTGAAGCTTATTCAGCTCACTCGATCAGGTCGGCCGGTTTCAACGTAAAGTGCAGGAATTGTACGTTCCAAGGTAGCATTAACCTTGTAGCCGGATCATTGACGACGGGACCATTTACGTCAAACGACACTGGAGGCTTCATGAATGAGACTAACGCTGTCATCAACTATATCGAGAACGGCTTCGTTGCATTCCGCTCTAATGGGTTTATTGCTCATGTTGAACTTGACAATACCATTGAAGCAACAAGCCAGTTGAAGAGCTATACCGTACCGCTACCTACGATTCCTATTACACCACTACTGGTAAGTTGCTTTCTGTTGAATCTCTGCGCTTACTCAAGCTAATGCAAACGTTAGATACCAGGGATTGCATCTGTCGGACCTCAATTTGAACCCGCCTTAAGTGCAGGATTCAAACTCCAAGCCAACCTGGAATTTGGATATGGTTTCGAAGTCACTGTACGTCTAAATATCCACGCATTGATAGGACACATCTGCTGATGACTTTCCAGGTCCCCGACAATTCAAGCCTCATCTTGGACCTCGCAAACAGAAATGGTTCTTCCCAGCAAGGCTTGTACGTCTCTTGACCATTTCCATCGCCTTTGCCCAACCAACTAACGTCGCTCCTTAGCGAGAATACAGCTATTAGCGCCCTGCCCTTCCGAGCCTCGATCCCCAATGTTGAACTAACGCTTACCGCCGGTTTTTCTCCCAGCCTCTTGCTAGGCATTTCCTTCTTCTCAGGTACGTGCATCTTCGAGTCAATCTTACATTCGTCCCACTGACCTAAAACCCATGCAGGCAAAGCCATCGCCGGTGCCGGCTTCTTCCTCGACACCCCCGTCCTCACCACCACCCTCAGCACCGTAAGTCATGTCGACGTCAACTGCAACAACGCCTCATCATCGACCGCCAAAAAGGCAATCTTCGACACCCTCACCCACATCGACACAGCTGCCGAAATCGGTCTCGGCGTGATCGCACAAGCCGAGGTCGACTTCCCCGGCGCCGGCAAATTGCAGGATGTGGACAAATATGCGGTGCTTACGAAAAGTTTCGGGTTGCCCACGGGCTGTGTGAGGTTCGATGCGGCTGCGAAAACGTATGGTGCTGCGGGGTCTGCTACGGGAACGGCAGCGGCGGGAGCGAAGCCGAGTCAGGGTGTGGGCAGCATTGCTGCGTTGGGAAAGGGGCAGGCGGGATTGTGGAGACTGATGATGGTAGCGTTTGGGGCTCTGGTGGCTTGTTGTGTCGATCTTATCTTGATCTGATTGATTCGTTGAGAATTATGAAGGATTGGGCAAATCATGTTTGCATTATGGGGTAAGATCTAGGATTGTTTTTCTAAACAGATACCTACCACATATTGCAAGAGTGCTAGGCATTATGTATGAACGGATTTGTATGCAATGGTATCATCGTCGATGTCGTATGTACGATCAAGGGCGAAATTGTTGGGAGTTGAAACGGGGAAATGATGGATGTGGTTGGCTGGTTGGGATGAGTTGAGGTATCGGTTTCCGGCGGGTGAGGATTTTTTGATATTGTATGTTAGGGGTGGGGGGTCTTTCGGTAAGAGGCGATAGGTATGAACAATAGATAGATGATTGGGACGGGGGGAGATATTGGGTGTAGTAGTAGTAAGCTTGGTGGAGTGGGGAACGACAATTTGGAGATCTTGAAACCAATAGTACAGTATATATGTAAAGGAGTAGCATTCCAAATATCAATCTACCAAGAGGTAAAGGTACAAAGGATAACGAAACCCACAGCAACACAGCCAAATACCATTTCCGTGCAAAGCCCTCTCAACATCAAGTTTGAGGATCGACCACTCATACCTACAACCCATATCCGCTTCCACCGATAGAAAACCATGGTTTAGTTCCGGCAAAATCCTCAGTGACTAGTTGTGCATCACACACGAAAAAACCCCCTGATATCAGCAAATATGACGACGCAAATCTGCCGATCCTGTTTTCTCTGCTATGAGTGGGGCACACAAGCTACTTTCAGTAGTATCTAATGGGAATGACTGCGAGCGATGCGCAGGACGGAAGCTTCTCGGTACTGAGCTTTGTACGTGTGGACTTGGTTGTTGATGATGTCCAACATCCCCTTGTGCAAGAACAATCGGAATTCGACAGACGGCTTGGTGAGCTGGCAGAGGTAGGTGTGATAGGAGACTAGAAAAAGTGGGAGCAAGGGGTTAATGGTATTCAAACGGTTTGTTGGTGATGTAGTATACACAACACATTTGTTCTGAACAGTCTCTCACACGAAACAATGTAAGTAATTTAGTATGACGATGACGAGTTCGCCTTGGTAGGTAGCTAGTCGAACACCTGCTGGCAATCTTCAACTCCTTTAGCAGAAGTACAATATATCAATAACGCGGTAGGAGAAGGAGTTCACGTACTATCAATTTCTCGTGGACTTGGCACCAACGTCCATAAATATGCGAGGAGGGTGCGCATTTCCGATTATAGAATACAGGCCTTAAACGTGACTAGGAATCTGGGCGAGTCTCCAAAGGGCCAGCTAGCTCTACATTTCCGCTGGCACCGGCAAAGTTGTTCGCGACCGCCAATCGCTTTTGTTTGTAGCATGCGATATTATTGTACCTATTTTGGTCAATGTCTTATACGATGAACTCTCGCTTTCGAAACCTTTTCAACGGTGTCCCTGCACACCGACCTAGCCCTCTCTCATAAGTTTATCAAGATGAAGTACTCCTCTTATACCAGCTCCCTGATCCTCTTTACGGGCATGATCCACCTGGTATATTCTCATTCCCTTGGTGTCAATTGCAGAGGGTCCAGTAGCTGTTCCGTAAACCTTGAGGGCGTTGACTATGACAACGTCGTCCAAGCCTATTTCGACGTTGCCGCATACGGTAACCAAGGGCCTTATGTGCCGGGGGGACCCATCGCGAACAACGCAACCTATTACCGCGGGGAGCATATCATCTGCGTCAAGAATCACGAAGAAGGGTCCCTGTGCTTGTTTCTCCAAGGCAATGTGGCAGCGGAGGGCGTCAACGGGGCGTTGATTATCAAAAAGTTATCAGAATTGTCAGTGGTCTTCTGGAGTCGTAGTATGCTGGGATGCAAGAATTGCTTACTCCCATTCCTGTAGGTACTTCCATGGATGTAAATACTGCGGCAGTGTACCAATAAGCGATGACAACGACCCGAAGAAGAAGGGGATATTGACGATCAATTTCGTGAACCAGAAGGGCTGTCAGGGTTTGTGTGCGTTGCGGAACGGTGGAAATGCAACAGCGACGGGGCCGAATCAGGTGGTTGTCTTGGATGCTGATGAGACCACAGTTCCTTCGAGAACGCCTCAGCACAAGCGTTTAAATACAGGGCCATAAGCCGCTCAAGGTACCGAGTGTAATAGTAGTAGATTGTCGAAGCCATTTGGCACATTGTTAGCTTTCAGGCAGAAAAGATGTAAAGGAGCCTATATCCTAGGGGAGAACCCGTTGCGTATTGCAGTGTAGATTTCCATGGTCGTCCCACGTGTCTCGACCGGAACTCATCTTTCTCCGTTTGGTCTTTTCCTTGGTACCAGGAGAGTCGACGACTATGGGGTGAGATGTGATGAGTCTAATTGGTAGATGGTCGAAGCTGATTTGAAGAAAAGTTCCTGTGAGATTAGCTGTATAAGATAACTCATGCCTTTGATGAGCAGGTGCAACGGAGAGACTGTCCAGAATGCCGCGAATTGGTTTAGGATCCATGCGTTTCGCCCATAGCGTGGCTATCATACTAACATGAGGTAGACTTTAAATAAGAGCACTAATTGTGAATCTCCTCATGCTATGCTTTGAAGATACAGGACCCCAAGGTACAGAAACTATCACTACTCACCTGTGGGAGGTTGAAGATCTGTTCCGCACAGGACATTCCTATTTCGACCGCAGAACTATACTAATTGTGGATCTCACTATAATATATTACAGTTTCTTGTACTCAAGCTTGCCTTCAAGCTTCTTCGACTCCGCAACCTTCCTCACAGCTTTGTTAAAATCGTCTTGATTTATCGAATCTCGGTAGTCTTTGATGGCGAACAGCCCACTGGGTACCGCAATATCAGTACTCATCACGACTCGAAGGATTCGCATAGCACTTACGCTTCTGTCACCACATTTCGCAGATCTGCACCATTTAGCTGGTCACTCATCTTGACCACACTTTCGAAGTCAATCTCCCCATCTAGAGCAACGCCGCTTGTGTGAATCTTTAGAATTTCTAATCTACCGACCTCGTTCGGTAGGGGAATCTCGATCTTCCGATCCAATCGTCCAGCTCGCAGTAGGGCAGGATCCAGCGTATCTGGACGGTTGGTTGCCATTATGATTTTAGTCTTTCCCAGATAATCGAATCCATCGAGCTGATTCAGGAGCTCCATCAGCGTCCGCTGGATCTCTCGATCTGCAGAAGTTCCTTCCGAGAACCGTCGTCCTCCAATGGCATCGATCTCGTCCATGAAGATGATACATGGCTCATGCTCCTTAGCGTATCCGAACATTTCTCTTATCAGTCGCGCTGACTCTCCGATGTATTTGTCAACAATAGCCGAGGAGACAACTAACGTCGGTATTAGTGATAATACCGTCTTTGCTCCAGTTCGACGCTCGTACCTTTTAAGAAGTTGGTTTCCAAGCCGCTCGCCACAGCTCTTGCCAATAATGTTTTTCCCGTGCCTAGTGCCCATAGTAAATAAGTTGTTGTGTCAGAAAAGGGCACCTGGAAGATCCTACGTACCTGGTGGACCATAGAGGAGGACACCTTTTGGCGGCTTGATACCGACCCTTAAGAACAGTTCAGGATTCTTCAACGGTAGCTCGATGACCTCTCGCAATTCTCGTATCTGCTCATTCAGTCCACCAATACCTCCGAAGCTGACCTGACCAGGATCTTCCAGCGACATGTTGTAGACCAACGGATCCACTTCCCGAGGTAGCATTCGCATTATAGTGAGGGTAGTCATATCAAGAGCAACACGAGTGCCTTGTTTCAGCTTGACCTTGTCGACTTTCGATCGGCAGCCGACCACGTAGCGAGGACCGGATGAAGCTTTTACGATGACTGGCGGGGTTGCGTTAATAACATTGGGGGACAAGGTCATGATATTCTAGCCGGATGTATCAAAACTCACATCTCTCTTCATCGAGTTGTTTTAGGACCTCTCCTATAATCTGACCAACGCTCTGTAATGCTTTGATATTGTCTTCTGTGGTATCGAAATCCTTTTGCAGCCCTTTAATGTCAATCCGTAACGTTTTCAGCTTCGCCTCCATCTCTCTGAGCTCTAAGAGCTTCTTCTTGAACTGTTCGAGAGCATCCGCCCTCTCGGGATCGTCCTTCCCATCCATTCTTGCGGGTTGGGGGCTTTCGTATAGAAGTGCAAATGGCTATATGTGACGCGAAGCTTTATCCGACCAAGAAGGCGAGCGTAGGAATCGTTCCCAGATTGAGGTCAGTAAGTACCACGGCTGAGTAGTCAATGAGATTATAGGGAGTGATGGGCAACTGTATTGATATGATGTTGACTCGTTCAAGCTCCGAAGCTCACGCCTGCCGGGGCACGGGGATACAAAATTCCGCGGTGCACAGTGGTTACAATCTAGCCCTATCAACCTTTCGAGCCTACACGAGTACCCAAGTACGACTCCAAGTCTGCTTTCAACTGAGGTCGGACATTGAAATTGGCGGCCATGGTCCTCCAGGCCATCAAATACTGCCGGGGCAGTCTCCAAATACTTGATCAACTCCGGCTTCCTCACGAAGAAGTCTACATCAACATCCGGGTCATACAAGACGCCTGGGACGCCATCCACAACATGCAAGTGCGCGGAGCCCCCGCCATCGCCATCGTTGCCGCCCTCAGCGTTGCAGTCTGCCTCTCCAGGTGCAATGCAGGATCTGCTATGCTTGGCCCGGACATGACTGGCTCGGCTTTGATAACTCATAATCTACAGTTCCTCGTCACGAGCAGGCCTACGGCTGTCAACCTTGCGGATGCTGCTAAGAAGTTGGGAGCGGTCGTTCAGAATGCTCAGACACGGGCTGGGGCGACAGATTTGAGTATCTATGAGGCGTATATTGAGGCGGCAGAACGGATGCTTGTAGATGATGTGCAGGATAATGAAAATATAGGGAACTTTGGCGCCGATTGGATATTGCGGCACACGGATTTGGTGTATCCAGGTGGAAAGCTCAGCGTATTGACGCATTGCAATACTGGGTCAGTATGAAAATGCATTTCCTTATTCACATCACGAATGTAAGTTGACTCCTTTCCTCAAGCTCTCTTGCTACCGCAGGCTACGGAACAGCTCTCGGTGTAATACGTAGTCTACATTCTCGAGGCTTCCTCAAACGAGCATACTACACCGAGACAAGGCCCTACAACCAAGGTGCCCGCCTCACCGGCTACGAACTCTTGCATGACAAGATTCCCTCCACTTTAATCACAGACTCCATGGCCGGAGCGCTTCTAGGCCTCAAACGAGAATCGGAAAACATCTCCTGCATCATCGTCGGCGCAGACCGAGTGGCCGCAAATGGCGACACTGCGAACAAGATCGGCACGTATGGTCTAGCATGCCTTGCCAAATTCCAGAATATCAAATTCGTAGTAGCAGCACCGCGGACCACGATCGATCTTACTACGCCGACAGGAGCAGATATTACGATAGAAGAACGCAAATCTACCGAGGTGACGACCATCAAAGGTCCTTCCGTAACGCGTGCTGCGGATGGAAGCTTAACGGTGGGCCACGATGTTCACGAGATTGCTATCGCGGCAGATCTCAATAATGCTTGGAACCCGGCATTCGATGTTACGTGTCATGCTTTGATCGACTGTATCGTGACCGAGAAAGGAGTCGTTGAGAAGGGGGAAGATGGAAAGTTCCATTTCGAGAAGCTCTTTGAGGATTGAAATGTTCTTCGTGCGTTGTCATTACCGACAAGGGAATCTCTCACAACAGCCTCCACGAATGCCACAAGCGGCAGCAGCGCTCTCCGCTTTCGAGAAGGAAAGGCCCAGGGCCTGCTCCGGCATCGAAGTGTAGAACTGCACGACTCAAGTTCTGTATGTTCCACCACAGCGATGAAAAAGACCACGATCGATATCGATGGCATGTTGAGCGAAAGTGCAACGGTAACAAGAATAGTCCTTACAAAGGTAAAAATATCCACTGGCTAGGGGGTATCTACTGCGATGGTCTCATGTGGGGTAGACTGTACAAGCGATACGGCCAGCTTAGAGGAAGCGGAAGGGAAAGCCGCCGAATAAACCTCCCAGATCTGTACAAGATCTCCGTGCGCTCGCCCCCTATACATTCTCAAAACGCCGTGCCATTCATTCATCGACTCGAGGTGCCCATATCGTCCTGTGTCTCTCTCACCTCCCTTTCCCGTGCGCCTTTCCTAACATTCCCGATCTTAGCGAGTGGCTCCTCCACCTTCGCGACGAGTTTCTCCTTCGTGCTCAGTTTCGCTCCACCTTGCGCTTGACGTTGCTGGTCATCCAAATCTTCCACGTCGCTGCTGCTGATACTCCCACTGTCGCCCTGTACAGCCACGATACCCTTGCCTTCGGCCTTCTTGCGCTCCCTCTGCTCGCCCTTCCATTTCTCCATCTTCTCTTTGTCGCTAGCGCAGTCGAGCGTTACCACTTTGATGCCCGGTAGACTCTTCTGCATGAATGCTTTCAACTTGGGAAGCATTTCAGCGTTGGGTCTGTAAGTGCCACTATCGTTGTCGATGATGAGGGAGTAGTATGCTGGATCGTGCGGTGGGTCGCCTTTTGATAGTCCGCCTCCCAACTCTGCTGGCGGATGCGTTTCTTGATCTTCTGGCGAACCTTCCTTGTGGGGGTTCTCGAGTCGCCGAATGAAGAATTCGCCTGAGAATGCAATATAGATGTTCACATCGCTATGCATGGTGTGCTTGCTCAACAAATCGATACCGAACTCTTTGCCCGTTTCTGTGAACCGCCACATAGCATCTAGTGTTATCACATATGTGAATATGCGCCCGCCTTTGTCCCAGTGTACCAGGTCGAGAAACTTCAATGTCATATCGGTACATGGTGCGGGGAAGGAGCCATACGCGGTGTCACGGTCGTAGCTGTAGATGCGATTGTGTTGGTGGTGGAGGGCATGATGGAGGACTTTGCCACGGAGCGACGTGCCGGTGAACATCCCCTGTACGAAAGGCTTGAATTCCACGTAACGGTGGTAGAGTTCCACGGGGACTGGGCCACGGAGTTGCATCTGGTTTGCTTGGAATCTAAAGCCAAGTCAGTCATCAATTAGAGCCTTGGATGTCAATTGGGCGGTACCCGTATCTCTCGGCCTTGCCATCCTTGCCTGGCTCTTTCGTGCCGGCCAACCGGCCAACCATGGGGCTGATATGCTGGGTCCAATTGCAAGGACCTATGGTCCACATCCTCCCTCCGTCGGCTGTGTCAGTCTTCTTGAGTACCTCGACGCTGATGATAAGCTCGCCCGACACATCGAGGCCCTTCGAGAATATGGCGGCACATCCTCTAAGAAAGTAGGCGCGTTTGCTGCCCATCCGTTTCTTGATCTGGTAGTGCTGCTCATGGATGCCTTGGAAGTTGGAATCTAGACTATGTACGTGGACAGTAACGTTCCCCAGGCGATCATCATGGTCTGCAGGGTCTTCATCGTAGATTCGCGCCTTGAGCGCGAAGCCGCTGGCGGGCACATTGGCAACGATCCATTCACAGTCCCACTCGGGGTCGCAATTCCTTCTTACGGTGTGTGTTCGAAACCTCACCGGTGGGTCATGTTTGTGTCTTGTTGGAAGATCCGTGCTCAACGTTGCGAGGACGTAAGGATCAGAAGCCATAGTGTTGATGTCTGCCATTGGAAGTTTGAGAGCGCGGTGGAAGGTGAATTTGACATCGAAGCCTAGCGGCGCTCGTGGAGCAGGCGTGTTGTCAAACCCGCCGGCTGGCTTATTGTCATCTTTCTGACCTTTGCCATGTTTGGCGGCTTTGCCTTGGAGTTTCTCCGCTTCCTGATCGAATTTGGTAGCGTAGCCTACGCTGCGATGGCCATTGGGCTGCTGGGTGGCCATCCCGTTGTCCATGTAGGATTGGGGGAGTGGTGAAGCCCGGAGGCCACCCTAGCCAAGGAAAACCAAGAGGGGCGGTGTTGGCCAAGTCCGAACCAGATGAACGATGAACGCCAAGCTTTATAGCTCTGCCCCGGATTGCACCTGCTGCTGATCAGGGTCCTCGAGTGAAAGCGCCCGACACTTTACCCTCACCGTGCTTACAACCAAAGGTGCACGAGGTACAGATCCTTTCGTGAATGCAAGCGCATGCGGAGCTCCAGCATATAAGTAACGCACCTGTGCCTTTACTCTCCCCACTTGGTGCAAATTAAAGACTATACCGACGTGTAAATATAGAAGTACACATTCGTGAAGACCGTCTGGTATCTCGAAGGGCCAAGCTGCTAAAAAAAAGAGCCTTCAGCTATTAAAGTACACATTCGACACTCGATATTTGTCACGGACAGTCCTCCGTATATTACTCTTAGGTGAAACTTCGATGGCGTGTTCTAAGACACAAGCGCGCTTAGCGCCAGGGCGCCTTGAGCGTCTTGACCGCGTATACTGGTCAGAGTAATTATACAGGTTGACGTTCAACAGATCTGACACACTTACTGACTCATACTCACTTGAGACAGAGTCTGCGGAAAACTTTGCTACCACCAAGCAGCCTTCACCATGAACCATTTCCCCCAGGCATGGGGTCGTGTAAGCCGAGAGCCTCTATGTGTCAAAGAGCTCGAGCTAATCAATCGTCTCTTGCAAAGCCACGCGATGATATCTATGGACCATACGATGCATCATATCTCCAATCCGGCCACCCTCAAAGTCACACTCAGCAACCCATAGTTACAGGAACATCGGTCCTTGCTGTCAAGTTCAAGGACGGCGTTGTCATCGCCGCAGATAACCTAGGTACCTTCGCGGGCACCATCATCTCCGGCATGAATTTCATAACTGCTGACACTCTCCTCCAGCTTCCTACGGTTCGCTCGCTCGTTTCACAGACGTCAAGCGTCTGCGGCCCTTCAATACCAAATGCATCGTCGGCATCGGCGGTGATGTATCAGACATGCAATATCTCGATCGCCTCCTCAACTCTCTCGACGTCACCGAGAACTACTCCTCGGCCGGCTACAGTCTCAACGCCAAGAACCTGCACACTTACCTCTCAAAAGTCATGTACAAGCGCCGCTCAGACATCAACCCGCTGTGGAATTCGATGCTCGTTGCCGGCCTGGATGGAGATGACCAACCGTTTCTGAGCAGTGTTGATCTCCTTGGCACTACTTTCTCAAGTCCTACCCTGGCTACCGGTATCGGCGCACATTTAGCTCAGCCGTTGCTGAGAAAAATGGCGGATGATGAGAGTAAAGTTGCTGGTGTGACAAGAGAGCAGGCTGTGGATGCTATCAAGGAGTGCATGAAGGTACTCTTTTATCGGGACGCAAGGAGTTTGGATCGGTATTCGATTGCTGTTGTCACGAAAGAAGGGGGAGTTGAGCTGAAGGAGGATGAGCAGTTAGAGAGCCAGAGCTGGGCTTTCGCAGAGACGATTAGGGGGTACGGAAGGACGCAAGAGGTTTAACGACAAGAGTTCCTTGTTTTAAGAGCGGAAATGGTAAGTTACATGTGCTTCGAGATTTCTGGTGCCACCTGAGCGAGACGAACAATATCTGTGGATTCAAGCCAAATTTCCTGACATAAGACTGGAAAGCTGGCTTCCTATGGCAATCGGACAGCCCCTCGATCTCCCCCAACATCCCTCAGGATCTGCGGATTCTAATTCTTCTAATCAGTATCGTCTTCATCAGACGGATCTTCCTCTGCTCCTTCCACCACGACGTCTTGGGTATTTTCAATATCATTTGAATCACTCCCGATCGCCGCGGGACTCCTACGCCGCGCTCTTCTCCCTCTTCCATCATCCTCAGATCCTTCTCCATCGACGTGTCTAACATCCTTCTTTCTTTCGCATTCGCAAATCCGTCCGCAGCATCGCGCGTTACTTTTTCGTCTTCTTCCTCCTACCAAATCCCTCTCCATCTACTCCCCGTCCCCTCTTCCACTTCCCCGTCCCCCTCCCCTTCCGTCCCTCCGACCCCCATCTCCTCTCATCCCTCCACTCCTTCCCCCCCTCCCCCTTTCCCCCTAACCCCTTTCCTCCCCCTCCCTCCCTCTCCATCCATCCATCCATCCAAGCACCACTTCAATCTCCGCCCCCTCATAAACCCCACACCCCATCAACACTCCATGCCCAGCTCGCAGCCATCATATTTCAAAACCACGCGCACGCATAGGCGGTAAAGGATCTCGAAGGATTCGATATGCGAGGGTTAGGGTTTGTAGGGTGGCGAGAATGGTGGTGAGTGTGGTGGTTTGGGGGTGGTGATGGTGAGTGTGGTGGTTTTTTCGGGGGTTGAGGTTGAGGTTTAGGGGTGAGAGTGAGATCTATAGGACGAGCGGAGTTTATTACTGTCATCGGCTTTAGATAGGAAGGTGAAGGGGGTGGCTTACGGCTTTTCATCCTGGGACATTGGGGGGTTGTGGAGGGTGATGTTGGCGTGGGCTTTAACTCTCGTGTATTAATTTCTGATGGAGTGGGGAGTTTAAAGAGGGCTGGGAAGGTTGTGGGTGAATAATTTCCTGAAGGGATGATAATGAGGCCTTGGTGTCGATGGGTTTGGTATCTTGAGCGTTGATGAGTGTCATTTTGTTGCTGTTGGAGGTGAGGATTCTTCGCTTAGTATAATGTATGTTAGCTTTCTAGAATCCAGCTTGGTCTTTTCGCGCTTGGGAAATGTTGTGGTGTGGCTTGGTCAAAGTATACAGATTTCGAATGTATGTCCTCAACAAGGTACGCAACGGGGATGAAATGAAAGTATAGACAGTCTAGGTGCTAGGTAGGCGATGTTTATGATATAAATATCCGGATGGGCTAGGTACATGAATGGATGGATGAATGGGAACGCAATTAGATGTGATAGAGATGGTTTGGTTGAATAAGCAAGCATGCATGTACGTGAACGGATGGGAACATGCTGGAAGAGATATTCTTGTGATAAACCTTTAGGCAAAGGTTTTGGAATGAGTGAATGTCTAGGTACGTTTTAGTTTTCATACTAAAACGATATGGAATGATGTGGTGCTATCGTAGGGGACACGATATTGCCATCTGGGTTTCGAGTGGCTTAAATCTCCAAATAGAGCGATTCGTCGAGCTTGTAGATGTATCACGGCTTGCCGAAAGGTAGTGGAGTACATAATGGAAGAGGTGTAGACGTAGACAACAAGATTTGCATTTTGGGAAGCATTGCCACTGCGGTAATATTAGAAGCTTGAAGATGATCTTGATGGTAGGGGTGAAGTTGGAGGGTTCAATTCTCCACTGAGCGGATGTGATGGAGGTGTCTCAAATTGAGAGTCTTTAGGAGCGGAAACGATGTTTCTGTCCCAATCCGTGTTGGCACTTACAGTGGGTGATGAAAACCATGTAATCCGCTTTGAGGTCAGCTCGATGGGGGTGGCTGGCCCTGAAAGTGGCCCTCACTGTTGATGAAATGATGGTCAATGCGAAAGGTGAGGTCAAATGAGTATTAGCAATGCTCGTTGCGAGTGGACCGCTTTTACTCACTTCACTATTCTCTTTATATTCCAGGATAAGCACAAACCTTCCATAACAAGAGAATAGGGTAATTGGCTCAGTTGGCACACCTCGTGTTCAGTCGTGCTAATTTTCGCTAGGCCCGTAATATTACGACGGACCGAAACATGACCATCTCTTCAAGGCGCTCACTCCGGGTGAGTTAGATCAAAGTTGAGACGCCATACCGACCCTTCGACCGACCGAAAACAACACTTGACCATCTCTTCAAGGCGCTCACATCGGGTGAGTTAGATCAAAGTTGAGACGCCATATCGATCGATCGGAAGCAAACCACCGAGGTTTCTGTAGCAGTACACAAATGTACTGTGAGTCTTTTGCCATTTTAAAATACCAGACAAGGGTGAAGGTTCGATTCGTAGGACTGACTTTTGTCACTTTTGGATGACATTCTTTTCTTTTGCTTAATCTCAACAAGCGTACTAGTTTGAGTCAACGCGACACCCTGTTTATCAGTGAGCTTTCGAGGTCTTGACTTGAAGCAGCCTCTATAACACATCCATCATCTCACATCCCAAGTGCCTCAAACGTTCATGCTCATAGCATTGAGTGCCGACATGGCAGGGTTGCGGAAGTGGTGAGACAATGATTCTGTCCAAATGAAAGGGTGATTCTGAGATATGTGCATGAGTTATGACGGCCAGATTGCAAGAACATACTCTCAACATCACAGCTTTGGCCTGCTCTTCAGGTATTCAATCTTGTTAATGCAAGTTCCGATACCTTCAAGACCCACCTCAACGACGTCGCCATCCTTCAGCCACAAAGGCGGCTTCTTACCGGACCCGACTCCCTGTGGTCTGCTCCAAGGTCAGTACGCCTCAGCTCAAAAAGTCAATGCGATTCGAGTGCAAGTACTCACGTTCCGGTGAATATCAGGTCTCCTGGCAGTAGGGTGGTTCCCTGACTGAGGAAGCTGATCGTCTTCGCAACTCCAAAGATCATATCTTTGGTACTACTATCTTGTAGCATCTTCCCGTTAACCTTTGTACTAATCCTTAAAGCCTGCGGATCCTTGATCAAAGACCTCGACACAATTCCAGGCCCGAAAGGAGCCCATCCGTCGAACCCTTTTCCCAACGCCCATTGACCACCGCCTCGCTTCAATTGCCATTCCCTATGGCTGACATCGTCACCGACTGCATACCCCATGACATACTCAAGAGCTTTGGACTCGGGCACTTCACGCGCTTCTTTGCCAATGACAACTACAAGTTCACACTCATAGTCCAATCCTTCGGCTTCTTGAGCCAAAGCAGGGACAGGCACATTGTCGAAGGGACCGCCGAGCGAGGTGACAGGTTTGTAGAACAGGACAGGGTATTTGGGGAGCGGCATGCCGGATTCTTTGGCATGCTGCTCGTAGTTGAGGCCGAGGCAGCGGACAGTCTTGACATCTTCACGGGCGAGGGGTGCGAGAAGTAGGCGGACATCCTTGCCAACTCAGCACTATTCTTCGAGGCAATGGATGGATGCATACGCCTCTCTCCTGCGTTCACAATCCTCCTCGATCGGGTTTTGCTCCAATCCAGGAGGATAAAAAAACACAGGGCATATGGTTATTGAACACAGGAGAAAGACATACGAGTCCATCCATTGCCTTGTTCAGTGCATTTCAGATCTATATACTTACAGCAATCTGCTCAGTCACATCGTGCTTGCCAAAGACATCGCCTTTGATCACACGTGCCTGCTTGGTCTTTGCTAGGTCACTGACTCCCTGCGGTAGGATGGCATCGCCATAGTAAGTTCTGCCGTCCTTGGCTAGAAAGCGAACCAATCTCTTGAGAATTGATCAGCTATTGTGGATTGGTTTGGGAATAATCTGCAGCGCGGCGTGTTTATTGTGACTTACGGAGAAAGCTGGCATCGTCACCGAAGACTTACAATTATCTTACAGCGGTCTTTTGAAGTTTACGAAAGACAGAGAAGCATTTCAATACTTGGACGGTCGTCAATATGAGATGCGGACGAACGGGCCCACAAACGCCGGCACCAACGGATCATCTCCGGCAATATCTCGTCTTCTTGGCGTTCAAAATCCTTCAATTCCCTCCCTATTCAGTAACCCTGTGATATGAGACTCTCTGGCCTACAGAAGGGTGTACTTTCCTTATACAGACAATGTCTGAGAGAGATCAAAAAGAAACCAGTAGTAAGACACTACAGCTTTCATCCGTCCAATTCCACAAGCAATCCTAATAACGTTTAGGACGCTCGAGGAAACTTCATGAGATACGCACGGTACGTGTTTTGGCCATTTACAAATTTTGGAACTAAGTCCATGGATTGTTAATGAACGTGAAGGAGTGAATTCGACGCTCATGTGACACTCAACAAGAAAGACTTTGGTGCGATTGAATATCTTCTACGCAAAGGTCAAAGACAACTGGAGACCTACTCCGCTCCTGGGATTACGAACATTCGATAAACCAATGATGCGTCCTTTTCGTTTCACATTACGAGGAAACGCTTCTTACTCCCTGATGGACTAAAATCACTACGCGTTCACCATGAAAATTCTAGCCATGATATCATTGCACCAATTCCCCAACGCCTCGCTCGAAATCCCGGGGTCATGCAGACATCACAGCTCTAGGGTTTCCCCTTCCTCATCATGAGGATGCTTTCGGTACCAATCCTTCGGATCGCCTCCAGGCAAGCATAGACCAAGTCTCCAGAAGTAATCTCGATGAGCAAAGAAAAGCTGCCATATTCGGAAGCGTGATGGCACGGTCAGAAGGCCTCTGGTTTCATTCCACCAATCCCTAAAACCCTCAATATCTGCGCCTTCCTCAATATTGGGAAGGCTTGGGCTTCCCTGGCGAGTCTCGGCACCAGCAATACATTCTGGGTCCTCATCGCCCTCGCAATATCGCAGATCCTCTACTTCTGGCGGAATGTTAGGCTTCGAGATATATACTTCGCCAGCATGCATCTGATATCCCCACTCTGTCAACGGCAGCAATGGAACAGGGTCATCAACGTGCGTCACACGTCTGTACCTTCCAGTGATGTTTGTGGAGCTACCATTCGAAAATGAATTATCGATGTATTGCATCAGACCAGCGTTGCCAATTCTTGGCTCTCCAAAGGTCGTTACCTGAGGTTCCCAGCCATGAGCTTCGAAATCGAGGGAGGCAAGTGCGGCAACTGCCCCGCCAAGCGAATGCCCGACAAGTGCCAGCTGGTATTGTGGATACTTCTGAATAGCTTCCTTGAGGTGACTTAGTATTTGAGGTCGAGTGTGTCTCCATGATTGCATGAATCCAGCATGTACGGTGCAATTTGTGCATTCCGCCTTCTCGGTACTTGTCCAACGTCTTCGCAATACCTTATTGTCATCACCACCATCGTCATCCTCATCGTCATCCTCATCCTCATCACCGGGGTACGGGATGTATTCCTGCGGAATGGTCGACAAGTCGATGATCGTATTTGCGACTGAGTAAGTTCCTCGAAAAGCCGCGATGATGCGAGGTGGTGAGGGAGGGTGCGACAGAACGACGTATCCGCAACTGTCAGACATGAAAGGTCCAGTGTTCCATGTCGTCACCAGCTCGAAATGAGGGAAGTCCTGGCATCGACTGGCACAAAGAAATGGCTTCTGTATCCCTGTACCTGTTACACCCACGCAATATGAGATATCGACGATGCGCGACAGTTCTTCAAGGTCGTCGAAGAGGTCTCGGGAGATATTGTGATTTGGGGTGGCGAGCGATCCGCCCGTCAAAGGCGCTTGGTACGCAGGTACACCGAGCGCCGGAGATAGCGATGAGGACAACAGGAGTAGTACGTGTGTTTTAATTGAAGGAATGATCATCGTCACATATTTGTCGAGTTAATATTGGGGTGAGAAATGAAAAAGAACACCCCCTCGACCGTCGTTGAAAGCTTGCCAAGATCCGGGGGAAATCGTTCGGGAAGACTAGTCCGTGATGAACTTAGTGCCAGATCCGTGATCTCCGTATGAGCACCGAGCTTCCGCGTAACCACCTACCATACCTTACCTTTTGTAATCCACACCATATCCCTATGGATCAAAGCCGAGACTCAATCCTGCGTCGTGCAAATACTTCGAGAATTGTTAGGAGCAATACTCTACGTGATATATCTATACCGAACGCCGCAGTCGAAGCTCCGGAAGAGAGTTGAGTCACCCTTTTACAGGTGTTTAATCGTCAGACGCTCATAGAAACTCATCGATGAATCAGATCAGTGGCTGAAAACGTTTCAACATGTGACTATCGGCATCATCGATATAAGATCTGACAGCAGCCCAGACCATCCCCGTCCCGAGCACTGGCCTTTCTCTGGGTCTCGAATTGAATCGATTCCCTTTTGATACTCTCCGTGTGGGCGAGGTAGGGTGACTTCCAGACACCTTACCTCCATCGATGCTCGCGATGATGGTGTTCGGAGCCAATTGACAGACTGATCCATCTCGGCATTGATCGGGAAATTAATGAAGGGTGGAAATTTGCCTACATTCCAATACTCCCCCATTGTTGACAATGCCGGAAGAGAAATCAGGTAAGACTTGACTGCGATATGTGTATGGGTACGGATCCACCACCTTCTCCTTCGATCATCGTTCTGCGACGCACTCGTGTTCCTCTGCGACGTCATATTCCGTCAGCTCACCTTATTATCTGTAATGAGGCAGTCACCGTCATCTAGATGTTCATATCTGATCGTTCTTTCCATGGTCGAGACCTTTTCCAAGGGAGCGATCGTCTCCACAGTTTCCTAGCGTCAATAATTAGCTCACCTAGATCTTGCTGTTCTCTTCTTCCGGAAGACCCTTCCGCCTTCACACATCTCACCCTCCTCTCGATTGACCGAGTAGTCCCAGCCTTTGTGGCGTAATTCACGTAGATTTTAGCTCCATGAGAGACGTCACGTATCTGTGGCACGGTCTATAAAGCTTCCGGGCAAGCCAGTCCTTTCTTTCATCCTTTCATACAATCCCTTTCTTCCAAACCTTCATACAGCCCCAGTTGTTCATCGCAGCCTTCTCTCTTCCAAATACCAGTTGCAAGTGTCTTCCTTCCAATCAGTCATCATGATGCTCTCTAAATTTACCCTTGTCTCTGTGCTTGCAGTCTTCTCCGGCCTCAGCGCAGCTACTGCGGTCTCGTTCGTTGACTCGGTAAGCCTACGGTCTTTCAGCCTTTCCGGCCTATGATGCTAAACTTTGATAGTATGACAATCTGCCCGCTGTTGGTCTCGCAATCATTGGGGATGATGAAGTGTTGGTCATCAATACTCACGACGTCTAGGTTCCAGACGAGGCAAGACTCAACCCTATCGGAGTCTATAACAACAAGTCCTATATGAACTTTTTTGTTGCTCAGCCTGGTGCTCTCAATGAATCGGCGAGTGGCCTTTTGCCCCATTGTATGTGACAGCACACACTCTCCTCACACTGTCCTACCATATGTCTAATCCATATACGCACGATAGCACGTCCGAATTATGCTCTACTGTCTCAGTCCCCCCGGGACGTTGACAGTTGCATACCCCGGTTCTACGGTCAAAACGCTTACAGTCAAAACCTTTTACTACGGCTGTAACTTGGCGCTGCCTGAGGGAGCAGCCGATACATCGGCTTCTTGCACCGTCACCGTAACGGGCTACAAGGCAGGCAAGAGTGCACCTGTTGCGACTCAGTCATTCACATTCACGGCAGCGCAAGTAGTTGACCTGGCGCAACCACTGAATATGGCGACACTATCGTCGGGTTTCCAAAACCTACAGAGTGTACAGTTTGCAGTTTCGTCGCCTTCGACTACCAGTTACCTCATGGATGATCTTACAGGTATGTTATTCCCACAACGGTCTCTCTATCTCAAGGTACGAACACATAGAAGCTGACCCACATCTAGGCAGCACCCAATCATGATCTAGAAGCTATCTCAAGCACGAAAGTCAAGTCAACCCCTCAGAATCGCTTAAACAACACTGTGGCAGTGAACTCAACGTTGTCCGTCAACGAATCGCTGAATGCTTCTATAATCACTTTACTTGCGCTTGGCTAAACGTTCGAATGTACTGCTAGACCAATCTTGGAGATATTTAGCTTTTTGCTTCAATATATTTGACAAATTCGCTTGTGAGATTCTATGGCATCAATGACCAACCTCTCAATCCGCGATTTTAAATCTAGATCACTCTCATGTATCCCTCCACGAGACCTATCCTCATCTTCAGTCTTCAAGATATTTGATTAGTGTGTTCCGCACGCTACCTGCTATTGCCCTTTAGTACCTTCGCAAGGCATCAACAGTCTATGGAATCCCAGCCAGTCGACTGCATCCCTCACCAACATCACTACGCCAGGTACGAAGCGGGCCTTAGCGTACGGGTGAAGCGAGAGGCACTCAGGACTTCAAAAACGAAAGTCCTCAAGCGATCGTGGAGTGAGGAAAGGGTGCATCGAATTAGCTTTTACATATCAGCACGCGACGAGCAGTATATCGTCCATCACTTTCAAATTGCAGAGAGGGAGAAAATTCAAGGAAGATCGATGGCCAGGTTCGAAATTTTGGCGAGGACGAATACTTGAACAGGGCAGCAGAGATCGAAGTAGGGTATGAGAAGTAAGAAAGCTGAGATGGAGCGACGCCTTCGTTATGAAAGAATCCGACTGACTCTTCAAACCTAGCCTATTCTACTGATCCTTAATGGGAAGTTAAGCGGCTTTAGGGAGTAAACAGCATCGTCATTATTACCACCGACACAAGAACAGAAGTTCAACACAATCACTCTCATACAATCATAGACCATGCCTCTCGAGGCAATGACACCAATAACACCAAGTATCATACATTATCTAACTGAGTACCACATGCTAGATTGAACGACACTCCATAAGGGTTGCAGATTGAAAGAGATCCCTCAGCCAAATCTACTCTTCTAACACATATCCCACATCGTCTGGCGTTTGTTTCCCATAGTTCATGAGCCAAACAAATTAAGATCAAGGGGTGCACTTGCGTACGTAGTAGGGACGAGATACTTCTCCTGCCAGGAAATGGATTAGGATAGAGCTTTGAGCGTCAGATCTAAGACAAGGGTGAAGAGACAGCCCGCGGACGCCTCGAAACCATTCGACTCCTACTCGCTCGCAGTGAATACATCCTAAATGTTCGAAGCTGAAGCATGCATGTATATAGCATCCACCACCCCGTCAAAACTCAATCCGAGTCTCCGGCCAAAACCCATCATCCCTCGAAGTAGATTCCCAGCTCAAAAATGTATAAAATCGACAATACCAAAATCATACCATTATTCTCCCTCCAAAGCCCTCACCATTCATCAATAATACCCTCGTCGTCAGATACAAAGTCACCGCTTTGGAACCTACAAATACCATACCATGGCTTTTTACCGTCCTCGCATGAACCATAATCCAGAAGTCGAGTTCAAAACCACACACACTCACTCCCACATAACTAAAAATTCACTACTTACCCACCAATCCAATCCAATCCCCATACCCCATCTCCCCCTCCCCTCTCAAATCCATCCCCACGAAGTAAATCCAAACCCATACCTTATACAACCCCTCCCTCATAGCATCCTTCAACAAATCCCCCTCCAAAATCCGCAAATACCCATCCCCATCCCTCCTCACTCCTCACCACCCTCCTACAAACAGACACCTTAATCGCATCACCCCATCACAAACGCACAAAATGCCCCAGTTTCATTCCTCAGCATCACGTACCATCGCCGTGCCGAACATTCCCTTTTAGACTTGCCTTGTGTTGTTTGAAGTAGGTATTTGAAGACATACCCCATCCCCATCCTATTCAACTCGTTATTTCCGCATACTCATTGAAGAATAGCTAGCCAAACCTTGTCTCAATAGCGAGATGTTCCAGAGCGGTTGAGAGGTGGGTATTGAGTTTTGATATCCGTTTCTGTGTCTACCTTTGTAGGTAGCAGTTATATAACCATCATCGTCGATGAAAGGTAGGATCGTGGTATAGGTTGCGTTGAGTATTGTAGATGGCGTTCTTTTAGTGCATTTTAGTATGCCGCTAGGGAAGAGTCGTGGGGATTCCCTACCAGGATGGATATTTCGTTGGTCTTCTTTACGGTTAGCACTATTTGAGACTTTAGATGTCCCGCTTTAGATAGGGGAAGAAAGGTGTGAGAGGAGGAGATTAAGACTGTGTAAAATGACTTAAGGTATTGGAGTTTTTCGACATCTGTTGGAGGTGGTTGTTATTTGTTGCGTTGGTGCGAAGTATTAGGCTATTGACATTGTTTGTGTTCACTCAAGTATTGACTTCGGAGACGCAACTGATCTCATGTTTCTTAGCGATTATAGGTATCAAGACACTGTTTAGTCAAAGAAACACTTTACCCGAGACGCCGGTAAGAACAGACATGATATGGCCGTCACCTCGTATCATCAAGAGCCTACCGCGTGCGCAAAAACTTTGGCAGCCAGCTCGCTGAGCAGCTTCGCTTTGTCGCCTTGTGGAAGTTCCTGTGCCTTATCAGTGAAGGCCGTTTCTGAACGGCCGCAAGGATGAACCGAGGCTAGTTAGTACGTACCTGGAAAACGCTATAGACGCTCTTGCCCCTCGCGTCCCTTACAGCTCCCAATCTATTCCCTGCCACCGCCCCCGCGATCGCCCCGGGAAAGTTTGCAACAATGAAGCCCATCGCACCTCCGCTCAATCCGCCCACCATACTCCAAAACTTCCCCGTCGGCTTCGCCTCTTTTCCTTCCGCAAGACCTTCTTCTCTCAGCATCTCCTCAAAAATACCTCCAAACTGCTCATTGCTGAAACGCTCTTCCTCATGTTTGTCCTTGGCACCGAAACCAAATGATGACCAAGGAAAGCCGCCTGAGGGTTTCTGAGTGCGGGGTATTTCTTCTGTATCTGGGTCGCTGTCTTCATCGGCAGACGGGAAGCCGTGGTATGATCGAGCAGAGTCGTAGTCGCGTCGGCGAGTGGGATCTGAGAGGGTATAGTAGGCGTCGTTTATCTGTTGGAATTTCTTGGTGCGAGCAGGACGTTCGGGCGAGTCTGAAGCGACTCGGTCGGGATGTGACTTTAAGGCTTGTCTGCAACAGTAAACGTGAGGGCGTGAGTTTTAAAGCGATCGGAGAGACCGTACTTCTTGTAGGCATCGCGTACTTCTTGTTGGGTGGCTTGTGGGGATATGTCGAGGATTACATCTAAGGATATTAGACCAGTGATGGGCATTGGATGATCAGGGGCGTACAGTAGTCGGTAGGTGCATCTGCAGCGATTCATCAGCGAAGTTCAGAAAATGAATGCTGCAAAGATTCCGGCCTACCAGACATTCTTGGTATCTATGGCGATATCCTTGAGGCGCAACGCTCGTCCGTCTCAAGTGAAAAACTTTGAGCAAGGTAACTTGATTGTGAATTGCGTAATGTATCCGCTGTAAGATCTGGAATGGGTAGGAGACGGTAATGGAGGAATAGGATTATAATAAAGACAGGTTGTCTTGAAGGGCATGCCTCGAAGCCTCAAGACGTGCCTGAGAACGCAAGCCCGATGACGCTCTCTGCCAAGAAAAGGGTCCACCATCGGCCTGAACCGAAGCGTCCGCGGCAAGCGCGCTTGTTGACGATACCTCTTTCCAAGTAGGAGCAACAGTCACAATCTGGTTCGCCCGGTATTGTGAACGCCACTGATTGTAGAACGCGATATCCCTCTACCAATATACTCTTGCACCTACAGCAAGAAAAGCAGCTATGACTTACGCACGCCACAGCCCGAAACAGGCGAGTAAACTTCCCTAGGAAAACACCGATAAAACACGCTCAAATCATCCGGACTCAGGGGGCATCCCTGAGCCGCTCATTACATCTGAAATGCTTATAGCTGACGTGCTCTTTGCTGAGGGATGCGAAAAGTGGTCGGAATTATTCCATATAATATGGGACACTTGCTCATCAATGAAAACGAAGTTCGAGCAGTCAGCTCCTACACTGTTCGTGATGTTAGGCTGAGGAAATCTAAGCGTCAAGATTCGTATGCCAGCTCATTGCTAGAGGAGTATCAACATCTTCAATGTTTGATGCAGCACTTGGTCCCTCGCTTGTTGGTGCTGTAGAACACTGCTAGTCATTTATATTCGCATAAGTCTGCTGCTATAGGGGTTGAATGAAACAAACGATTACGATTTTAGTCTGCACAAAACTTTGATGTCCTCATCGTACCATATTTCGAAGAGTGAAGTTGTATTCTTAGCAGAAAACCCAGCGTTCGGAATATCGCAAAGGTAAAGCACGGCGGATAGAGAAAATGCAAAAAGAAAACATACAGCAATCAGGATTCGCTGGTGGTCACCCACCCAACTACTCATTGATCGATCTGAAGCTTGTCAATGGCAGAGCGGACGGGATGCCGAGTATTCTTCAGTCTGTGGCCGTATGTACGAAAGCTGCCTCTATTTGACACTATGTACGTATGAAGACCCACTGTGGTCACATCATCTTGCCTCTGTTGAGATACTCAGCATCCACAGGATATGTTGCAGAAGGCTCCTGAATTGCAATTGATGAGCGCACTATATCACGGATTCTTTACAACGTTATATCTATAGACTTACGAGGTTTGATTTTGGTAGTGGACATCTCAGCGACGCTTAGAGATCCGCGACACATAGGCTCAGGGTCATGGAGGAGAGACAGAGACAAATGGTTACATTTGAAGGACTGAAGGAACTGAGCTCGTCTGAACAGGCATACGGAGTTGTATCATTGCATTGATATAAACTATGAACATGGGGGAAAGGGGAAGGGGGGAGATGGGCTCTTGACCAGTTTGTTCCAGGAAGCTTCGACGGCCTCTGCAGATAATAGGTTCCTGAAGTGTTCATCTTCGAAGAATTCAGATTCTCAGATTCTCGGTAGCCCAGTTGCAGGAAAAGCTCGGGGATTGCTTACACGGAGTCGGCCGAGGGCGAAGGCCTCACCCACGGGTCGGCTTTGGTTGGATTCAAGTCGTGCAGACGAGCGTCGGGGATGGCAATCGGGTGATCTGTCCGTCTGATCAGCAAGAGCAGCAGGCAGGACTCGGTCGTCTTCGCCCACAGCGCCCCCGTGCCTGGGTGTCACCCACCAGGAAGCAACGAGTCCCATGCCGCTTCTACCGCTGCTGTCGACTGGCTAAGGTAGATCGATTTGATGTGAAATGCAACCTCGAGAAAGGTCGTCCATTTATACTCGATTGCGTTCATGGCTGGAGATCACGAGTTCATGCGGCGTACGCATTGCGCGTCGGTTGGCTGAAGGGTAAGTGAATGTATGGTGATCCATATAGCTGTAGTCAAAAGGAGAATCGATGTTGTTATAGATGAACGGTAATGGTTGTGTAGTGTGGCCATCAGAAGCCTCTGCAAGAACGAACATGACTTGACCAGCTAGGGAATCTTATAAAGGGATGAGCCCTGCAATGGTGATGCTGTCCATGATTGATAGATGGTGTTGCCGTTGGTCCTATTCTCTATAACAGTCACTTCTAAGAGCATTGTTACTTTTGGTATTGTTCTTTGATTGACTGGAGATTGTATTAAATTAGTTTATATTGAAGGCTCAGGTGCTAAATATAGTATACACCTTGACCCAGATTGGCTCACAGATCAGATCAGAGCAATTGAACTGACCCTGACTTGTAGGTTGAGCCAGGTGGGGCCACGGTCAAGTCAGGGCAAAGCTGACTCAGTAGCCACTCTATCAGCAATTAAGCAGATTAAACAAAATTATTGAATGTAATTGTTTAAGTATCTAGAATTAATTTACTCAAGTATTCATGTGTGTTTTGCTAGATTCAAATAGACAAATGGGGAATAACACTCAAATTACAGTGAGTATCTCACTAGTGAATAAGGACTGTAGTTCTTCTGACAGTTATTGTTCTTTGCTCAATATAGTTTGCTGTGGTGATTAATCATCATACTTTATTGGGGTATGGCTCAGGAGAGACCCCGCATGGCTAACGAGAGACCCCTCGGAAAGACCCCTTGAAATGATATGCGCAATGCACACGCGATGTACATAGATCTACGTAGCAATGGAGGTGTCAATTAATGTATCTACTGTGCTTGTTCCGCATGTGATTGCTGTCGCTGTCGCTATTGCTCACTGTCGCTATTGCAGGGGACTGATGTTGACTTGGCGCTATGGCGCTCCAAATATTCTGCTACTTTGAGGTATTCCGGCATCATTGCCTACCACATTCATTGACATCTTTGGTAGCATCATCAGTACGAGATATTTGCTACATACAGCTATTATTAGTCTTTAAAGGTATACGACTTCGTAATTATAATAGAACAGTAGCGACCTCCTTTTCAGTGGCCACCTTAGTCAGCTAAAATTATGCTTACTAATCAAAATTACTAAGCACCATCTTTAGGTGGACCAATAATAGGAAGGGGTCTGTCGTTAAGGGTCTCTCGTTAGCCACACGGGGTCTCTCCTGAGCCGTACCCCTTTATTGAGCTAAAGAAGAGGCTCTGCAGTTGATCACCACGGAACTCTCTTAAGCTCGCCCCCATCCCACTCCAAAAAGCTTCCCCCCTCAAAACCCACCTCCTCCAATACCAACCTCACAATCGCCTCCGCTCCCTCCTCCGGATCCCTACCTTTCTCAGAGAAACCCGTAAAAGAGGTCCGCAACAGTCCCGGGGCCACAATAAACGTCTTGATCTTCGGCTCCTTCACGCGGATGCCTGCCTCTACGCGGTCATTCTCCTCGACTTGCAGATGCACACTCAGCCCGTTCATGCCGACCTTGCTGGCGCCGTAGGCGGGGACGCGGCCCATCTTGCGCGTCAGCGCATTGCCCATGCTGCCGAGGCCGGAGGAGACGTTGATAATTCTCGGGGCCGGGGCTGCGTGCAGTAAGGGCATGAAGGCGTGGGTAAGGATGGCGACGGAGGTTAGATTCGTGTTGAGGATGGTGTTGTAGCGCGCGCGCATCTCGGAGAGGGACTCTGAGGGCGGGGGACGCATAGGGCCGCTGATTCCGGCGTTGTTGATAAGAACTGTATGAGTCTCAAAGTCAGGAAGCCAGCTGAGTGTAGGCTGGGTTCGAGAGGAAGCACTCACCATCTAGCTTTCCGAATCGGGTCTTGATGAAGTCGACAGCGGCTGCGATCTGCTCATCGTTGGTAACGTCCAGTTCGACGACTTCGATCTTGGCCGTGACACCCCGCTCACGTAGTTTCTTTACGGCTTCTTCGCCAGCCAGGCGATTTCGAGAGGCTAGGACATAGGTCGGTTTTGGGTCGCGCAGAGCAGCAACTTGGATGATTGCAAATCCTAGACCCTGATTGGCACCTGTAACGAAGATGATTTTAGATGAAGCAGAATTCATGTTTGTCGGAAGGTGCTGAAGAGAGGGCGTGGAAGTGGTGAAGGTACAACGCTGACGATAGTTCCCTAGTTCTAAGCATGCGGAAGGGGAAACGGAGATAGAACTAAGCCGTGAGCTGAGTGAATCAGTAAAGTAATTTGGAACACGCTGGAAAAGGCAGCTCGTAAGGTATGTGTAAAGTAGGGTATGACGGTGCTGACGTGATGCGCTTACCAGCATGTCCCGATATGTCTCATTCCGTGTCATCTTGAGTCCAGTCCCAGTCTGGTCCCCGCGACCGGGATAGCATGGCGTTACATGACTTCCAGCTTCGTGCAAAAGCTATTCTAATTCAGCTCCGTTCACTGAAAGCCGATCGCTGACATTCACTTCCTTCGACTCCAAATCTTCAGAGTCTAGAAGTTTTTCACAATGCGGACCGTGTTAGACATCATCTTTGGGAACTATCTCCTAGCAGTGCTGGTGATGGGGTTACTTGGAGTAGTGCCCCTGCTCATTGTCCTACAGCTCTTTCGAACGTATTGGCGCCTGAGACACATTCCTGGTCCCTTCTGGGCCACCTTCACCAATCTTCAACGGGTACTGTGGGTCAAGACCAAGCAGGCCCATCTATTTCACCAGCACGTACATGAGCAATATGGCCCAGTTGTCAGAATCGGTCCCAATATGGTGATCTTTGATGACCCTGATGCGATTCCGATTGTTCATACCATGAGACGAGGCTTTCCAAAAGTATCTTGTCTTCCATTGGGTTCCTTCCTTGCGTTGAAAACGCTGATTATCTACAACAGGCCCCATTTTATGATATTTTCAAGTCCTACACGCCAGACGGCGGCCGCGTCACAGTCTTCAACGCAACAGACGAAGACGCTCTCAAGAAGATCAAAAGCCCAGTGGCGCCCCTCTTCTCGGCGACAAACGCGATGGCTTTTGAGCCTGTTGTAGATGAAGTTCTCGCATGCTTTGCGAAGAACGTTGATAAGCGGTATCTGCAACATGGCACTATCTTCGACCTCGCCAAATGGCTCCAGTACTATGCTTTCGACGTGATGGGAACGCTAACCTTTTCGAAGCGGTATTCGTTTCTCGACGAGGGAGAGGATGTTGGGGGCATGCTGGGTGCTATCTACACTTACATGGAGAACGCGGCACCGGTAAGTTGTCCGGGTGAGAGCCAGTACCCTACCATGAGGTGCTGATAGATTTCCAGTTGACTCAGATTCCATGGGCCGACAAACTCCTCTTCAAGAACTGGCTTGCTCACGCAATAAGACGCGTGCCTTCCCTCCCAATCCTCCAATTTGTAGCAAGCGCCGTCCAAAAACGTCAAGAACAGATGGAGAAAGGCGATCGTTTCAACGAGCGGCCGGATTTCCTAGCCAAATTCATGGAAATTGCAGCCAAGCACCCCGAGCTCCCTCCTGGGTAAGAGTGCACCAAGCCAGACGATACTTGGGTGAGCATTACGCATCTGACACAGCGCACAGAATCGTATCCAATTGGACCTTCACCAACATCATCGCGGGCTCCGATTCCGTTGGCGCCGTCATAACAACCATGATGTTTCACCTGCTGCAAAACTCGAACAGCATGCAGAAACTCCATACCGAGCTGCGATCCGCCAATTTGACCCGCCCGCATGCCAGACTGAGTGAGATACAGAGCCTGCCGTATCTCGATGCCTGCATGTGGGAGGCTATCAGATTGCACCCGGCCTTCGCGTTGCCCTTTGAGCGCGTGGTGCCTGAAGGGGGGATTACCATTGGGGATTATTATCTCCCTGCGGGCACGTGGGTTGGGGGTAGTCCGTATGTGGTCAATCGACACAAGAAAACCTTCGGCGCGGACGCCGAGTTCTGGAGACCGGAGAGGTGGTTGGAGGGTGATGAGAAGTACAAGAACAGATTGCAACAAAGCACTTTGACTGTCGGTAACCTTCTTCTTTGTGTCTGCCTCCTGGCATCGTCTGTTCCGTTCCATACGCACCCTCGCATCTAGCTGACGCTCGGGATTTCATATTTAGTTTGGTGCCGGCTTCCGGATCTGTATCGGACGGCACATCGGAATTTTAGAAATCAAAAAATTGATTTCTCTGCTCGTTCTAAACTACGATGTAAGTTGTGAGACTCAAGCCCGGAGTGAGAGCATAGATGTTTTCTTTGGGTATGCCTAACCATCTTGAGAAACAGATACAAATAATTGACCCGAAACTTCTTCAAGTCAAAAATTGGTGGTTGTTCATACAGGAAGGCTTTTATGTTCGAATGGAGAAACGCGTCGAGTCCATTCTCTCTTGACAGATAGTATGATAATAGAGCCAAGATTCTTTGTTGTCTCAAGCTAGCAGCTCTGAAGATTTGAAATTCCGATTTCTTGCTTGGATAAATAACGCCAGGCCCGGTATTACCGTATCTCAATCAGAAATCCTTACGTAGAACACTCCAGGGCTCAGTGACAGTTTCTTACGCTTTTCTCGATGTGAATTTGTGCTTGCTGAATACGCAGCCCTAGTGGTCAACCCCTTTTCTGCCTGAATTCGAAAACTCGTGGTGACTGAAGCTACCTAGGATAATTCAGGCACCCACTCAGCCTCTGTTCTAATGAGCACTCATGTCTTACACCTCACGCCTCATGCCTCATGTCTCTCCATACATGCCTCTCAATATACGCCTCTTCATCCCATCACTTTCCCACCAAGCTTACCCGTTGTGTCACATCGACCCCTTGTCCGCCTAGATTTGGAATCCATGGTGCCTGAAAGTACCTAGAATAATCCCGCCGCACACCCAGCCTCTGTTCTTATGAGCACTCACGCCTCATGCCGTACGCCTCACACGTCACACTCCTCCATACACACCTCTCTATACCATCACTTTCCCACCAAGCTTACCTAGTGTGTCACACATTTCCCGGCCTCAGCCCCAGCTAGCTTGCACACGTACTCTATCTGCCGCGTGGGGGTTCCCAGAGGATTCCTGCCATGCCTTGTGTATAGGATCTTTCTGATGTAAGACCTAGAATAATCCTGCCACCCAGTCAGCCTTTGTTCTTATGAGCACTCAAGTCTCATGCCTTACGCCGCACACGTCACACTCCTCCATACACACCTCTCCATACCATGACTTTCCCACCAAGCTTACCTAGTGTGTCACACATTTCCCGTGCCAGGCACCAGCTAGCTTGCACACGTACTCTGTCTGCCGCGTGAGTTCCCAGATGATATCTGCCGTGCCGTGTATGTAGGATCTTTCTGATGTGAGACGGCTGAGATATCCGTAAAGGATTTTCCTCGGTGGCGTGCTAAGTTTAGCAATCAGCACGCTCTTCCCGGTGCGAATACGGCGGTTTGTGTAACTCCGCCAGCTTGAGCTTGTAGGGCTGGCTGTGAAGGTTATAAGAATCCAGTCCTTCAACCACGCTCTCATTTTCGGATCACCCTTCTTCCTCTCTTCTTTCCCAGCCATCGAGCCCAGATCTTCCCTCAGACCGCTACAATGATCACCTCAAACTTCCTAGCGCTCGTACTTGCAGCCTGTCTCCCGCTCTCCAAGGCCTTCTCCATCCAAGAGAGAACGACCATCACCCAGACCTTCCAAAGCAGCCTCTCAGAAAAAGCCAAGATCGTCCTTGCCTCCGACCCCGAATACGCCAACGAGACGACCCAACGTTGGACCGTATACGAAGAGCCTACCTACGTCGCTGCCATCGTCCCCGCTACCGCTTCCGACGTCCAAAACATCGTACGACCAGTCCTCCCCTTCCAACACCCCCCTCGCCCCAAAAACTGCAACAGACGTAGCTGACTGACCTTACCAGGTAAAAACCGCCGGACGCTGGGGCATCCCGTTCCTGGCTACCGGAGGCGGCCATGGGCTTTCGATAACGCTGAGCAAGCTGAAGAACGGGATTAGTATTGATCTGAGCAGCTTCAAGAAAGTCACCATCGACCACGCTGCGAGCACCGTCACCCTCGGCGGAGCTAACGTCTACTCGGATGTTTTTGAGACGGTGTGGAATGCTGGGAAAGAGATGGGTATGCATTCCTTCCCTATGTGTTTTCGAGCAAGCAGTTCTTTAAGGGGGCCAGTTGTGCTAAAATGAGACATAGCAACCGGCTCCTGCGCCTGTCCCGGCATCGTAGGCGCCACCGTCGGCGGCGGCGTCGGGCGGCTGCAAGGCATCCACGGGCTCACACTCGACACACTCGTCTCAGCCGTGGTCGTCACCGCCGACGGCTCATTGGTGACAGCGTCCGAAACCGAGAATGCAGACCTCTTCTGGGGCATCCGCGGTAGCGGCGCCAACTTCGGGATCATTCTGTGGGCTACGTATAACATCTTTGATCAGACGAATGGCGGGTATGCGTTTAATGCGGATTTTATCTTTCCGGCGAATGAGAGCCATAATCATTGGGAGGCGTTGAAGGAGGTGTCGAAGAATCTGCCGGCGGAGTTGGCGCTCATCTCGGGGATTAATTATAATGATGCCCATGGAGGGGTATGTATCCCTTATACTACTTTTCCCCCGTCAGTCAGAGATGGAGAATTGACAACCCACACCCAGCTCAACATCCTCCTCAACGCCGTCTACTTCGGTCCCGAAGCCGAAGGCCGCGCGCTCATCGCGCCCTTCACGCGCAACCACCCGCTCATCAGCAACATCTCCTACGTGCATGCCTCGCAACTCGTCTCCGTAGCCGCCTTCGGGCTCTTCGCCGACAGGCAGTGTGACAAGGGGAAACACGTTAATTCGTACACGGTTGGCGCGACCGGGGTGGATGTGCCGACGTGGGATGCGCATGTGAAGAATTTCACGAGGCTGTATGAGGAGTATCCGCAAACGCGGCTGAGTACGGCGTTTGTGGAGACGTTTCCGAATCAGGCGGTGCTGCAGGCGAATGGGGGGAAGACGGCGGTGCCGCAGAAGCATCGCGAGATTACAAATCATGTGTTTGTGGCCCTTTCCTGATCCCATCTCTCTTCTCCTCTCCCCCCTCTTCCCCCCATCTTGATATATACCCAGTCAGCAGAATTTTAGCTGATCACGAGAGAATGCAAAGGCTCTGGGGCTACAATTACGCAGACCCCAGCATCGACACCCAGGTAAACCAATTCGCGTCCTCAGCGCGCACAGCCTTCGCAGCCACAAGCGGTTTCGACGATCTGGAGCTGTACATGACGTATGCGCATGGCGACGAGGGCCCGCAGGTGTGGTATCGCGAGAAGTTGGACCAGCTGGTGCAGTTGAAGAGAAGGTGGGATCCGAAAGGGTTGTTTGGGTTTATGAATCCTGTGCCAGTTGGGTCGTGAGGTGCTTGTTGTTGACTGGATTCTGTTGCAACATATGTGATATCCAGATCATCAGTTGTGTCTGTGCCCATGACACTCGCTGTTTATATCGAGAAAGCACCCATACACTCATTTGATGGTCCCTCGGGAACCAAGGCAGATTACTTCAATACACCCATGTGCTCTCATACACTGTTGCGATAGATTCTTATCTTCTTCTCTTTCTAGATTATCATTTTAGATAGATTTTTTTTCGCCCAATAGATTTATATGGAATTACATACGCTGATTCGCATCAAGGAATAATTGCAAGCGCTCATAACTGAGGGTTGACATAATACAGTGTAATAGCTCTCTAAAGGGCGCAGATTGAAGACGGTAGAAGAAAAATGGTTGAAAGCGTCTGCTGGGGTTGTATAGAGCTTGCCAAGCTCTTTTAGCGTGTGCAGTTTCAATGCGATTGGCCTGCTACAACACCACGACCCCGACCCCACAATTGCTGATTCTACTGAAATATAAATTAGCCAGTTAACGCTTATGATATATATAACTAAGTCGGCTAAGAGATACGTATTATTCTAACGTATCTAGTACACTAAAAATAATAAAAATCCGTCCGATCTCTAAAGAGATATAATTAAGGGACTGACTTTATTAAGTATTCTATATAGTAGGTACGCTAAGACTTTATCTATGCCTATACCTATACTTATAAGCTAGTACTCGAATTCTAACGCTTATAATATTAATCTTTAATATCTAATGCTCTAAAAATTATAAAAATCCGTTAACGTACGTAGAAGATATGACTGATTTTCTGAGTACGTCTACCATGTAAAGCGTGGTCGGGGTCGGGGGCAGCAGGCCAATCGCATTGAAATTGCACACGCTAATAAGCGAGCTACACAAGAAATCACCGTTTAGGCAGCAGTCAAGTGGAGAAAATCAGAGTCGCCGGTTCGAACTTCTAGGGTACCCTCAGCCTTCTTCGTGGTCCCGAAGCGCCCAACACCTATCGACCTCACAGATGGTCATCAATTCCCAAGACCCGCATCTTCAGCAGATCCTCAGAGATGATGCGCTCGCGGTGTGTCTCGAGCTCTTCCATGTCCCACTGCGCGTTGATGAAGCGGCCGCTGAGGTACTTGGCGCGGGGGAGGGTGAGGTAGAGGGCTGTGGCGGCGGGGAGAGCAGCTGGATTGGGATCGGTTAGTTGGGTGTTCCTCTGTGCTGGTGCGAGAGTGATGATGATGAGTGGGGGCGGGGAGGGACTCACGGGTATCTTTGAAAGTCTTGCGAAGCCACTCGGGCGCAGCATCGGCGACTTTGGTGCCTGGAACACCACCGGGATGGAAAGCGATCGCGACGACGCCTTGGGAAGCATAATCTGTTTTGTTGTTAGACGCTGCAAGGTGTGGGGACTCTGATCGCGGAGAGTAAAGTAAACCAAGGGGTAGTGAGATGGGATGTATACCTTTGTCAACGAACTCGGTGAGTCTGGAAGATAGATGTATTAGTATACAAGTGTGGGCAGATGGGTCTTGAATGCTGACCTGTTGAGAGCCGATTTCGAAATCTGATACGCGCTCATCCCCGGAGCAGTAACGTAGGAGGAGCGTGAGGAGACGTTGAGAACGACACCGGGACCGCCTTTAAGCAGTCTCAGGAACTCGCAAGTAACCATGTACGTGCCTCGGATGTTGATGTCCTGTAAGATATTAACCTGCTTGCAATTTGATTTCCAAAGTCAAAAATCGAGGGAACATCGTACAAAAGCCATCCACCATTTCTGAAAGTCGGTCGCCGCCAGTGGGCCGATGGTTCCCGTGGATCCAGCGTTATTGATGAGGATGTCGATTTTGCCGGCCTTTTGGAAGAGGTTTGCGACGGCTTTGGGCTCGGTGATGTCGGTTGGGACGCAGAGCACGTGACATTTGGGGGATTCGGCCTGGATGCTGACTTTGGACTCCTCGAGGGCCTTGGCATCTCTGCCGGCGAGGACGATGGAAGTCGCTCCTGCACGGGCAAAATGGATGGCGGTATGCTGAAACATGTCAGTTGTTCAGTCAGAGTCAAAGAAGATGTTGATGAGATGAGGCCATTCGGAAAGTGAGTTCGTACTTCTCCAATGCCAGATCCAGCTCCCGTAACGAGAACGGCCTTTCCTACAGCTGCATTCTTGGTGCCAGCGGTGGGAGAGATGAAGTCGTAGACATCATGTCTCGTTGGCTTGAATGGTAGAGGGTCCATGATGTGGTATTGTATGCGATATTGTGGATGTGGGAGGTGATGGAGAGAGGAGTTGATTTGTTGGTTAAGTGTAAACATCCACGTCTTCAAGGCTCCATCGGCCAAGCCTAAGCCGATCGCCGACAATTATGACCAAGCATTCCTGTCTGTGTGACATGCAGCCTGACTCGATGACGATGAGGCTTGTGGAACAAAGAACCTTGGAGCTCCTTCGGCGGGCTTTGTGGAGTTACGGGACCAGACTCTACCCAGACATGAGGGTGACATTCGGCTCAATATTATAGGTAATTATAGGTAAGCTCCAGCCGTAGACGCCTATGCATTACCCAGACTTGACCTAGACAATACGGGTAGGTATGTAGATGCAGACGGTAATCAGCTCTACTCAACTCCAGCCGCATATGCAATCTTTTATGCAAAGCAAGCTCTAAGCCCTCTGAGCGCCGGTGGACCTGTCTTGAAAAGCAAGTCCTAAGTCCTTAGAGGCAAGTACTCGTGCCCTCCCCGTGACAAGCAGCTACTCTGTCGAGATGCTGATTTCAAGTGTGAGGATCATCGCGTTTGCTCTACTGTTGGCTTCAGCTGCACGCGCAGCCCACCAGCGAGCGTTGCCCGTAAACTCCACCTCTGTATCCCGTTACGGCAAAATCGCCTTCCAAAGCAGCAGCAACGGCAGCGTCACACGGGCCACCTTCAACAACCCACCCATCAACCTCGTCGACGCATTCGTCGCATCCGACCTCTTCGACTTCCTGCACTCGCTGCAGCCCGCCCCCAATAAAACAACCCCCAAAGTCGTCGTCTTCGACAGCGCCAACCCCGACTGGTTCCTCGGCCACTACGACCTGCACAAAATCGAGCTGCCCTTCACACCGACCAAATCCGACATCTTCAGCCGGGTCATCGATTGTACGCGTTACATCCTGAACACCTCCAGCACCGCGTTCATCGCCGAGATCAACGGCCGCACGATTGGTCTCGGACAGGAACTCAGCATCCAGATGGATATGCGGTTTGCGGGCCCCCACGCGCTCGCAAGCTCGTTTGAAAACTCCATCGGCCTCACAGCCGCTGCGGGGGGTCAGCCTTTCCTAGGACCCGTGATCGGCAAGGCGCGCGCAATGGAGTACTTGCTGGGCGCGAAGGCCTTCGATGGCCCTACCGGGGAGAAATTGGGCCTCTTCAATACCTACTACGACACGACGGAGCAGCTTCGAAGCGAAGTCTCCGCGCTTGCCGAACGGATTGCGCTCTTCCCGCAACACTCGATCAACGATACGAAAGTGACGCTGAGCCTGCTGAATCCGACGATTGCTTCGCTGGATGACCAGCTCGGTAGGTTCATTCCTCTGATGAACTTGCCGGAGGATCAGGCGACGATTGCCAAGTTCATTGAGGTGTCGGGGAATCAAACGGATGGTCTGTTTGAGCTTGATCTTCCTGAGTCGTCGGTCCAGGCTGTGAGGGATGGTGTTTACCTATGATTGGGATGGAATTATTAGGTAGCCCAAGGTAGATGTGAGGTGGGGTGTGGTCAAAGACATGTATCTATAATCATCAAGTCTGGTTCTTTCGGTTCCGACGAAGATATGTTCGCAGGTCACTAGCTTAGCTTAGTCATTTGTACTCTTCATCGAAAACATCATTGCCTCAGTCCCTCAGACGTGTTCCAAGCCGGGCGCCAAGCCCCTTCGGGTTAGCGATGCTGACTACGCAGCCGGGCGGTGCCGCCCTCCTGCTGCATAGTCAGCCATGCTAGCCCGGATAGGCTTAGCGACCAATTTGCTGGCCAATGGGGCAATGGCACGTCTGAGGTACTGAGGCAAAAACATCACTCATCACCCATACAACCAAATTGATCTAAGACTTTGACCACGATACGCATTCTGCCATCAACCCCAGATTAGCTACCTGGGTACACACGCAATTCCACTTCTCAACCCGCCCCCACACCCATGATGGCCACTAACCTGACTACCCCAGCTAATCGATCGCACACGTACGTACGTACGTCCTCATAATGTTGTAACTGAATGCAGGCTGATTAGTGTAGATCAGCAGTATAGGTAAAGTACGTTCCTTGTCTGGTCCGCTCAAGCCCATGAATGGGGTGCACGAAGCTTACCAACTGATCGCGCTTTCCATTAGCGCCCCGGCGTCCATCATGCATAAACAACAAGTGCCAGTGAATGTGCTGGATTTAGCACGCTCTTTTCTCCGGCAGTCTGCACATGTTCTTTCTTTCCAAGAGAAAAAAACACTCAGTTTGAAATCCAAACGTTTCTCCAAGCCCGCACGTATTACTCTAAGCTTTCCAAATGGCTACGAAAACAATGGAAGTAGACCTGAGCTCGAAGTTCTATCCAGAACCATTTCCAGATGGCCTTCCCATCATCAACCTGGCAAGGATCAGCTTGGCCAAACTTCTCGATGGCGACGAGCAGGAGGCCGCCCTGCTCTTCGATGTCTGCAAAGACAAAGGATTTTGCTACCTTGATCTTATGAGCCATGAGAAGGGCGTGAAGCTGGTCAAAGAGGCCGAGCAAGTGCATCAGGCGGCGAAAGAATTCTTTGGCGCCCCTGTGGACGAGAAGCGAAAGTTCAAAACCCGCCCTCCGGAGACGGGCCTCCTCGATACAGGGTGCGTACAGTCTTTGTATACATGCTCGTCTACGTGTGTTGGCTTACAGAATTTTTACAGATACAGAGAGACGGGATGCGATGCGGAAGGAAACCCAAACAAGATGGAAATGGTCAACGTAAGAGCTGCTTCCTTCAATTCAATCGTGAAGATTTGGCTGACTCGGAGATATAAAGATTGCCCAATCCGGATTCTTCTCCGGCACAGAAGACTACGAACTTCCCCCCTTCCTCGCGCCCTACGAGACTCTCTTCCGCTCAATCCTGCGCGACGCAAACGTAATCCACAACGTGATCCTCTCCGTCCTCGAGAAGCAGCTCCAGATTCTTAGCGGCACTTTCACCTCCATCCACCAATTGACCCAAAACTCTGGAGATTTCGTCCGCGTTCTCAACTACCCCAGCCCTAAAGACGGAAAGCCGCTTGCGGAGCCCCCGACGCCCCCTCATCGCGATGCCGTTAGCGTTGCCCTACTGTTTACCTGGCAGGGCGGTCTGCAGATCACTAATGCGCCTAATGAATATAAGCGGCTGGACACGGAGCTTGACCCGGAGGAAAGCTGGTTCTACGTTCCTCCGCTTCCAGGCCATGTCATTATGAATTTGGGAGACGTGATGCACATCATGGCCAACGGGCTGCTGAACTCGGGCAAGCACCGTGTGGTGACGCCGCCGGGTGTGCAGGGAAAGCACCAGAGACTCAGCGTGCTGCTTGTGGCGCGGCCGTGGGCGGAGGCCAAGATGCGGACGGTGGACAGTCCGTTGGTGAGGCCGGGACAGTACCTCGATTCGGATCTCACGGCTAGGGAATGGGGTCGAGAGAAGGTTTTGAGGATCATAGGACTTGCTGATAAAGCGAAGTATGGCAAGAATTGAGATCTTCGGAGAGCGGAAAGTGCCGCGGTCCTGGTGTGTCCTGGTGTGTTGTGGTTATTGTAGAGATGTTGGCAGGGAACTTGTCTTTTGAGTTAGTTGAACCACTTTCCCAAACGAAGCCCCACCAGCCACCCAGTTCTTGACTCAACGAGGGTCGTACAGTACATCTCATGCAGACTGCATTTAAAACATTTTCTCCTCCCAATTTTGGCTTAATTGACTAGTCGGCCTTGCAAAACGCTTCAAATATTCATACAGCCTATCTCACTCCAACAAGTGTCATAGTCAGGTTCTCTAGTCCACGTCCTTTCCACTCCTGGCTGCACCCTTCAATTTAACATTCTCCGCTGCGTCGGTCTCGTCATCACGAGGATTTGAAACGAATCCTCACGCACAATGCCCTCCAAGCGAATTGACTGCTACTTCCATCAACACCGCAGCGCCTGCTTGCTGTACATGCTCGGCGAGTACCTAGTGGCCGTTTCAAACTGATCGTGTCTGCTCCGAGCCTGGGCTAGATATGGTCTTGTTCGCTCCCTTCCCCTCACATGCACTTCGGGGTCTGCGGTATGCGCGTACAGTCTGGTCCAGATGTGGTCCGCATCCGTGGAACAGGAGAGATATGCATGTGTCAGCGACAACAGCGAGTTATGCATCTGTCATATTGGTCCAGTGACATCGCAGTACAGCGTGAAATCTCGTCACAGAACGACATGCAGCTTTTGTTCGTCGCCTTTAGATGGTCCTGGGCCCCATCTCTGGAGAACGCCATCAACTTCTTCTGATTCCTTCAACATAGAGATCTTTGAACCACATTCACTAACATAACATCCGAGACGAAGCATTTCAACATGGCAGAAGCGAACCTTTTGGCCCAAGCGGTGGAGCCCATAGCTATCATCGGCATGGGTAAGTATTTCCTGTCTCTGAGACGACTGTACCCCACCTGAGCCTCACTGACCACTTCACAGGCTGCCGCTGGCCCGGTGAGGCAGGGAGTCCGTCGGACGTGGACACACCAAACGCTTTATGGGAGTATCTGCGTGCAAAGAAAAACTCATACAGCGATTTCCCTTCCGAACGCGTGAACCTGGAATCCTGGTATCACCCAGAGACGGGCCGGCCCGGATCCTTTTACACGCGCGGCGGCTGTTTCCTGAACGAAGACCCGCGCCAGTTCGATCCCACCTTCTTCGGCATCAAGCCGCAAGAAGCAACGAGCCTGGACCCTGCGCAGCGCAAGCTGCTCGAGGTAGTCTATGAAACGCTGGAGTCGGCAGGCGCCTCGCTCGAGACGTTGTCCGGCTCCAAGACGGGCGTCTTCGTAGGCAACTTCAACTATGATCATCAGCTCATGCAGTACCGCGACACGGAGTATCCTGAGCCGTACGGCATCTCCGGCGGCGGCATCGCGCTGCTGAGTAACCGTATCAACTACGTCTTCAATCTGCACGGCCCTAGTCTGACGCTCGACACCGCGTGCTCGAGCTCCATGTATGCGTTGCACTTGGCGTGTATGTCCATCCAGTCCGGCGAATGCACGGCCGCTATCGTTGGGGGCTCCAACCTCATCTTCACGCCTGAGTGCCAGGTCTTCTCGGCCTCCCTGGGAGCGGTCTCGAGAAGTTCTCGATGCCAGACTTTTGACGCCGCGGCGGATGGCTATGCCAGAGCCGATGGGATCGGTGCGCTGTACATCAAGCCGTTGAAGCAAGCTATTCTTGACAATGACCCGATACGAGCGATCATCAGAGGCACTGCCATCAATGCGTACGTATTTTTCGTTTTTCCCCGTTTGCCATCGAAATGTCTGTTGATTTGATTATCAGGAATGGTCGCACGGGCGGCATCACACACCCGGATCCGGATGGGCAAGAAGGTGCCATTAGAAGAGCGTATGAGCGGGCGGGCAATCTCGATCCCAACGAAACGTTTTACTTCGAATGCCACGGCACGGGAACGCCAGTCGGCGATCCGCTTGAGGTTGAAGCGATCGGCAGGTTCTTTGCAAAGAAACGGCTGGCGGATCGTCCTTTGCATATTGGATCGGTAGGGCTCCTTTTGTTGTTCAAACGTTTTCCCCACTGACGCTTAGGTAGATCAAGAGCAATATGGGGCATTGTGAACCAGGTGCGGTTTAGATTTCTGTCAGACTGATGGTTTCTCGGAGGGAGCTTCGACATACTGAAAAAATGATAGCGAGCGGTATTGCGGGAATCATGAAAACTGTTCTTGCCCTCGAACACGGCGTCGTCCCTCCCATCCTCGGACTCAAGAAACTCAATCCCAACAGTGAGCTTTCCGAGTCATTCTGTTGTCCATAAAGAGCCACTGACATGCGTTTCTAGTCAATCTCCAAGACGGGAAATTGAGAATTGTGCAAGAGATGACGGGTTGGCCGGTAGGAGAGTTGCGAAGAGCAAGCGTCAACTCTTTCGGATACGGGGGTGCTAATGCCCACACGATTCTCGAGTCAATCGAACACCTTGCACCCGGCTGCGGAGGTGTTGAAGCTAGAGTAGAGGGACATGAATCATCTGGTCTTGTGAACGGCCACAAGAGCCACTTGAACGGTTATACGAACGGCACGAACGGGACAAACGGTCATTCCGTTCCGTTCAGACGCCAGTTTTTGCTTACCTTCTCTGCGCACAACGAGTTAACGCTCAGACGAAATGTTGCGGCCTTCCGTGATCGCGCCGGGAAATACGACATTCTCGACCTGGCCTATACGTTGGGCTGCAGGCGCTCAAAGCTTGCCAGCAGAACTTGCGTCGTAGCTTCGCAGGACACGATGGTCGGTTCTCTGGATGTTGAGGGTCTCACGATCTCGAAAGCAATGGGGTCGCGGAACTTGAACCTTGGCTTTGTCTTCACGGGTAGGTACTTCTTCTCGAGGAAGACGTGGGTGAAGCTAATGCTCTGAAGGTCAGGGAGCACAGTGGGTTCAGATGGGTCTTGATCTTATGGATAGTTTTCCCACATATCTGCAGAGTATTCGTAATATGGACCGTGCCCTGAAGAGTCTGACTGAGGCCCCAAGTTGGACAATTGAAGGTCGGTCACATCCATCCTGCTTTCACTGCTTAGGCGCGAGAGAAAGTCTGACGGGGAATTTTAGCTGCGTTGCATGCACCCGAGGAATCGAGTATGGTCCAGCAAGCAGATATGTCTCAGCCACTTGTCACGGCTATTCAAGTTGCTTTGGTTGACTTGCTCTCGTCGTGGAACATCAAACCTGTTGTCTCTATCGGCCATTCGTCAGGTAAGACACTCCAATGATATTAGGAGTTTCCAGCTGCACTTCACTAAGTCTGAGATTAGGGGAGATAGCAGCTACCTACGCTTCCGGGCTCTTGAGCGCTGCAGAAGCCATCGTGGTTGCATACGCTCGTGGCCGCGCAGTCTCCAGAAACACGAGGAAAGGGGCTATGATAGCTGTTGGCGCAGGTAGAGAGGCTATCGGCCCATGGTTAGAGGATCTTGGCTCTCTTACAATCGCTTGCTACAATTCTCCCGAAAGCTTGACAATCAGTGGAGATCCCAACGAGGTTCAAAGCCTGAAGGAAAGGTTGGACAGCCAAAGCATCTTCGCCAGGCTGTTGCACACAGACGGGAATGCCTACCATTCAACCCACATGAAAGCGTTAGGGGAACGTTACGAGGGAGAACTCGCCCATATGCTTTCCCAGCTCTCTCCGACCGACAGAATCCCAGGATATGATCAGAGGGATTTCTTTTCTACGGTTTACGCTGATCTCACGAAGAAACGTCCGGACGCACGATACTGGCGTCGGAACCTTGAGTCTCCCGTCCGGTTCAGCCAAGGACTGTCCAAACTTGCAGAGACCGTACACCTTCATTACCTCATCGAGATAGGGCCCCATTCAGCTCTCCAAGGCCCAATTCGTCAGGTCGGTCAATCATTGAAAGCAAGCAAGCTACCCCCATACTTGGCGACTCTCCTGAGAAAGAAGGACGGGGTTGAAAACGTCTTGTTTACAGCTGGAGCTTTATTCGTCAACGGCCACGATGTCAACCTGCTACGCCTGAACTCCATGGAAGACTATGATAGCCTCACCAACACCGTCTCTGGTGGTAGAATTGGTAAGTTGATTGTGGATCTGCCCAAGTACCAATGGCAATACAATCGCATGTTTTACTTCGAGAACCGCTGGACGCGAGAATTCCGCCTTCGGACTCATCCGCGCCACGATTTGTTGGGCTCGAGGAGCCCAGGCGGAAATCGAAATGAGCCCGTGTGGAGAAATGTGTTGACGACGAAGAATGTCCCGTGGTTGCAGGATCACAAAGTAAGCCCCCCTGCCTATCATCAATCGCATTCGTGCCAGCACGCTTACGAATGTCTAGATCGGAACGAACGCGGTGTTTCCGACGACTGGCTATCTTGCTATAGCCGTGGAAGCTGCGTTGCAAGCTGCAGAGGTCCATGCGATTGACATCTCTCTCATCCAAAGCTTCGAGTTTCAGGACGTCTTGCTTTCTGCTGCACTCCTCATTCCTGACGACGACCGTGGTCTGGAATTGCTTACCAGTCTCCGGCCAGAACCTGGGAATGCCACCAGTAACGGGGCGCAATGGAGCTTTACTGTGACTTCCGTTATGAATGCAGATGGCGACGATGTGTTTACGGAACACTGTCACGGCAACGTTGCATACTCTTTTGAATCACAAGGTATTTTCGCGCTTCCAGATCTTTTATTCGTTGTCGCTAATAAAAGTAGATTTATTAGAAGCAGCCACTTTGGACCCGATCCCAGCACAAAAGCCGGTCTCGTCCACGAGATGGTATGATTCCTTTGACAGTGTTGGGCTGAATTACGGACCCACGTTCCAGGGACTGTCCAAAATCCAAGTCCACGGAAATGGGGACACGCGAGAGGCCGAAAGTCTGCTGTCGTCGAACCCAACCAAGGACATAATGAATGGAGAATCCCGCTATCTCTTACACCCCGCTACACTCGACTCAGCATTGCAATTGGCCATCATTGCATACCACAGAGGTCGCACCAGCGAGTGCGGTTCGGCGTTCTTGCCTGTTTCCGTTGGGAGTCTCAGTATCCAAGTCACGCCCACTTCCACTACCAGGACTCAAGCTTTCCACAGAGCAGGCGCCAAGACTACCCGCTATGATGAGCGCGGATTTGCGAGCAGTGTCACTGTTGTTGCCGATGCTGACGGTGGTGCTCAGATTGTCAGAGCTACAGACATCACGTTCGTTGCGTCTCAGGCTGATTCGACCCCGCAGCCGAGCGAGCATGCGGCGCCTTTCACAAGAATGGGTTGGAAGCCGGACTTTGACCTTCTTACCAGCTCCAAAGTTGCGCGTATGTACCCTCATACCGGCAGCAGTGAGATGCCCGAAGTTCCGCTGCTCGAACAACTCGCCTTGCATCAGATTGTACAGTTTCACGAACAGTACAATGAGTTCTTCGTCCGGGGATCCAAGATACCTTTTCTCCAGCGCTATCTGGACTGGATGGCAGAGAAAGTGAACCTTGCAAAGGGAGGTAAGCTGCCAGGAGGCCAAACCATTGTGGCACAAACGCCGCAAGAGCGTGACGCGGAGATGCAGAGGCTTTCTGCTGCTCTCATGGATCATCACGCTCCGGAGACACGTCTCATGGTACACATGTATCAAAGTCTCCCTGCAGTATACAGCGGTGAAATGACCGGAATCCAGGCCGCGGTCCAAGATCACTTGCTCGACGACACTTATGAGTACATGGAACTCTATTCAGCAGGGAACAAAGCTCTCACTGAGATGATCAAGCTTCTTTCATACAAGAACCCCCGTCTGAAGATCCTCGAAGTGGGCGGTGGCACTGGAAGTGCGACGAAAGAAGTTGTGCCTGCTCTGCGCGGCGACACCTTGTACCGTGGATACGAGAGCTATACCTTTACGGACATCACCAGCTCTTTTCTGGCCAAAGCCCATGACAACTTCAAGCAGTATAAGGGCATGAAATATGCAACATTCGACATGCAGACTGCAGCAAACGAGCAGGGGTTTGACGCAGACTTTGACCTGGTTATCGCCTCAAATGCAAGTATTCACTTCACTCTTGAATATTCACCGCCGACTAACGATGTGAACAGGTTATCCATGCTACGACTGATATACAGAAAACACTTGCAAATATACGAACGTTGCTCAAGCCCGGTGGGCACCTCGCACTTTTTGAGATTGTCCAGCGTTTGTGTCCCTTGATCTACTTTGGACAGTACTAAGCTAACCACCTCCAGCGAGATTATCTTGGGTCATGATTCTGGTAAAAAGATAGTTCCGCTCCATTGCAACCATTCCGTGAGCTGACTTAAGACAAGGGTACCTTTTCTGATTTCTGGAATGGGGATCAAGACGCCAAATTTCGCAGAATCGAAGGGCCCTTCCTCACACACGCCATGTGGAACAACGTTCTTCCACAGTCGGGCTTCAGAGGTGTCGATATCATGCTGGATAGTTTTGCCGAGTACAAGGAAGCAGCAGTGATATTCGCTCGAACAATTGAAGCCCCCGTGCCACGCACTCTGCCCGCTTCCAAGGAGCTCACACTGGTGAATATTCCCTTGATTCCATTTCAACTGAACGAGATGCTTAGAAGGTACTAGATCTACAGGAATCGGCCTTCGACTTTTGTATCCGAACTTGCACTGTTCCTAACGGCCCGGCAGTACTCGGTTCAACTTCTGCCACTTGTTGCATCCAGCGACCTGCAGCACAAAAGGGCAATCTTTCTGACTGAAATCGACGAACCGATGTTCACCAATGTCACTGATGAAGAATGGGACTGCCTCAAACAAAAGATACTTACGGCGAGCTCCTCTTTATGGGTGACGAGAGGTAGCTTGGCAGCGGGTAGAAACCCCGAGTACGCGATGATCACTGGCTTGGTCAGCGCACTGAGAACCGAGTCGAAGTCCTTGAAGTTCCTCACAGCAGACATCGAAGACGATGCTACCGTTCCTCTGCTTGAAACATTTGAGGACTTGCTGAAGCTTGAGGAGCTGGCCGATAATCATTCTCCGGAAGGAGACGCTGAGTTCAGAGCCGAAGGAGGTCTTATTCATGTTTCTCGCTTAACTACCGATGACGAGCTCAACGAAGCAACACAGGGGATTGAGAAAAGGCTGGCGCAACTCGAGCTTCCTCAGGAAACCGTCTTTCAATTCGTGCTAGAGAAGCCTGCTGCTCTTGAAACCGCCCACCTCGAAGAAGGGCAACGCTTCGTGGAGAAGTTGGAAGATGACAGCTGTCAGATCAAGGTTCAGTCACTTCGACTGGGTCAAATGGTAGGTCATTTCCTGGAAAATATGAACATACCGCTGATGTAACCATAGCTTGGCGACTCGGTTTCAAACGGTCACTCCCTTCATCCGGCTGGCGGCGAGTTTTTCGGCACTGTCGAAAGTGTCGGAGCAGCTGTCACAACCATCGAGCCAGGTGATCCAGTCTTCGGCATTACATTTGGGAGACTGGGCAATGTTGTACGGGAGAAGGCAGGCTTTGTGCACAAGGTGTCTAGTGGCAGCTTGGTTGAAGTAGGTCTGCTTCTGATCTTCGGTAAGAAGGTGCTAACATCACAGATGGCAACGGCGGGGTTTGCGACGTGTTCAGCAATATACTCGCTTTCTACGATTGGCAGAGTCAAAAATGGAGAAGTGAACAGACATCATCCATGATTTCCTTAACAAAAGCTTATGCTCTATAGTCTGTTTTAATTCGTTCGGATGCGGGTGAGTTTGCATTTGCCGCCTATCAGGTCTCAAAGTTCCACGGAGCCAAGGTACTTTTTACCTTTCCTCTTCTCTCCGGATCAGAAACTAATTGGTTGTCAGGTTGCCGCCATCTATACAGCCGAAGAAAATGCCCGGATGTTGTCCGATCTGGGTGTCCCATCCACGCATATATTACCCTCAGGGGCCAAAAACTCCACGTCCAAACTCCTGAAACTCACCTCTGGAAAAGGGTTTGACGTCGTCGTCACAGATGGTGCTGGGGACATCAAGGAGCAGTTGGTGGCTTCACTGGGTCGCTTCGTCAGGTTTGGGAAGGGCAGCGCGCCTGGAAATGGTCGCAAGCAGAACATGAGCATCACTTCGATAGACTTCGAGAGCATGGCACACACCAGACCGAGCATCATCGCGGAGTAAGTGCTTGCTTCTGTCAAGCGAAATGTGAATATGCTGACATTGGGCGATAGGTTGATGAGTGAAGCTCAAGTTATGGTTTCCCAAGGAGCGCTCAAAACTTATCCCACCAAGGTCTTCAAAGTCACCGACCTACAGGCAGCTTTTAGGACGTTAAGCGGGCCAACACCCTCTACCGCCGTGATAAATCTGGATTCGAAGGATTCGAAGGGCAAGGTTCCAGTGAGCGCAATGCCCAGTCGTGGACGCTCGTCTGTACTAATCAGCATGTCAGTTTCACCGTTCGGCCACGACTGTCTCGTTCGATGCAGATGCTTCGTATCTGTTGATTGGATGCCTGGGTGGCTTGGGTCGGAGCTTCACGAAATGTAAGTAACATCGGGCAGTTTTTATTTGCTCAATGATTTTCGGGCGCTTGCAGGAAGTGCTGCGGGAGTCCACAAAAGTGACTCGAGAGAGATTCAATTTGGATTTCATATCCTTGAGTTTCCTATTTTTGCCATTTACTGACAGCTCGATGCTGCAGGGATGGTTGGAAGAGGTGGAAGGAAGTTTATATTCCTATCTCGATCTGGTGCTGTGAGTCAAGAGGCGAGACAGTTTTTGGCTTGGCTCGAAGGTATCGGGGTACAGGCGACCGTTGTCAAAGGAGACGTAGCATCAAAGCAAGATGTGGAAAGGGCCGTGAACGGCAGGTGGAGTACGATCAAAGGTGTCATCCAGGCACCGCTGGAGCTCAATGTGAGTATTGATCTTCGAGAGAAGAACCTATCCACAAATCCGCACGACCTTCTTTAACGGCTCGCAGGATGATTTCTTCGATGTGATGACATTGGAGGACTTCAACGAGACGATGCGCCCGCGGGTCATTGGTACCATCAACCTGCACGAGGCTCTTCTACGCGCCCCTCTGGACTTCTTCATCATGTGGAGCTCGTGGACTACAATCCTCGGCTCTCTTTCCCAAGGGAACTACATGGCTTCCAACTCCTTCATGGACGCATTTGCCCGCCACAGGCTGCTGCTCGGTCTCCCTGCAACCTCGTTATCCCTCGGCCACATGCTCGATGTCGGCATCGTCAGCTCCAACCTACAGTATCAGGAGCACCTGAACCGTATGGGTCTGTACGGAAACAGCGAACGAGAATTTCTCAAATACTGCGAAACCGCGATATCGGAATCGTCGGCCGCGGTCTCGGCGTTCACGGCAGATAACTCGTTCAGTAGGGGACACCTACTTGCGGGCCTGGAGCCTAGGGGACTTCTCGCGCATAATCAGCGGTACCCCGTCTCTGACATGACGTGGTACAGCGACCCGCGCTTCTCGCACCTTCTCTCGGCGTTTCACTATCTGGAATCAGCGACGGACGGTCAGGGGAACGATCCCATCGTTGTCGTTGACGACGATGAGAGCAGCACTTTGGTTGACCGGATGCACAAGCGCGTGGCGAGATTGCTCTTCGTCTCGACTGACGATATCGAGCGCGTGCAGCCGATCAAGAACTATGGCATCGACAGCATGGTGGCGGCCGAGTTGAGGAACTGGCTCTTCAAAGCGACGGGTGTCAATGTTCCGCTACTGGAACTGTTACATCCTACTATGAGTGTGGAGGCCTTGAGTAGGAAGGTGGAGACAGAGATGAGCGAGAAGCAGGGGTTGGAGAAAAGTACCTAGGTACTGGATTGTAGACAGCTAGCACACGTGGCTTCACAAGATTGAAAGAGGTAGGTAAGACTGAGAGATCCTCCAGGCCCAGATACTCGGCTGAGATGCATGACAGCTCTCACAGAAAACGATGCCAAGTACATAGATCCTATAGAATACTCGCGGTGGAAGGCAGCTGCAGATTAGAAAACATGCCTTGCCAAGATCGGATATATCTCAGGTCAATCCAAGGAAGCAGCAGCTCGTGACTTCAAAACAACGCTGGCTGGTTTCTCAAAACAGGATATCATCATCTACACAGATGAATCCCAAGCCCAAAAGAGAGGCGAGACGACTACTGCTAGCGCAGGCTGGGTGGGATATCAAGCCGAAGAACAGATCTTCAGAGGAAACGAACCACTTGGCTCCCAGGTGGAGGCATACGATACCTAAGTTCAAGCTACATCCAGTGGACTAGAGCAAACCCTCTCACTTCCGACCGCCAGAATGGCAGACAATATTCATGTACGTCTGGATAACCTCGCTGTTGCCGTCCAACTTGGCTCACGCAGCACCAGTAGCAGCCAAGTTGATACAGAGAAGTGTGTTTACTGTGACAATATACTTACTGTACTGGCAGCTAGGTGACATAGCCGCCACATCGGTTTGCACCAAAGTTACTGTGTATTCTCATGTCGCACTTGATCAAAACAACGTTTGTGTATCACAATTGATTTTATTGAATTTTTGGTGTTTTTGACGCAGGCTGCTGTATTTCAACGTAATCTGCTACAATGAACTATCTACCCCTATCTATTATGCTACCTTGCTGGCAGCCTTGATAACAGTGACTCTGCCGGACCGTTGACTTGATTGACTTAGTTTAGATGGAGTGTTGGTGATAGATACGTTAATCAATTAGATTTTGTAGTTGTCGAAAGAAATATAAGAAGGAACACTGAATTAAATGAAAAGGAACATCGAAAAACATTAACCCCAGACCTAATCAAATTAGTATAAGGGGTATATGTTGCCATATGATAGGTAATGGTGGAGTATAGTGAGTTTAAATGATCTTATACGTACAGTAGTATCCAGCGCGTTCGGGCACTTCTAGGTAATGGTGAAATAGACACCGAGGCCCGAAAGGCATGTAGCTAGCCTAGAAGGGTCCACCTGGTAACCGTCTACACCTAGTGTCCGTCCAGCCTTATAGGACTCACATCCTAGACTTCCAGGGGTTTTCGTGCATGATCCACGCGCGTACAAGGGCCCCACGCACAAACTCCCGCTGTTCGGCCTGCCCGCGCACCGTTCACCCAACGAATTCAGCTAGGTTAACCGATGCCGGGCACTATATTACCACAGTAGGGGTCCAGAATTTAGGCAGCGAATCATACGACTTCTCAAGGGACCGTACCCTGGAACTTAGGGCGCTTAGTGACCCTTTAGCACGCCTTAGGGCGAACGGTGTTGGGCCTAATCCTACGGGTATAAGCCTTATGAGGCGGGACGGCTACTAGGTGTAGACGGTTACCAGGTGAATCCTTCTATAGAAGTACCCCCGGAAGACCAAAGAGTCTGGTCCCAGTGTGGTCGTTAATCCTTTAGAGGCACAGCGTAACCCATAGATTGGGATATCTTCATAAGGATCTGGCGGTGTAAGCCAGCCATATGATAGGTGATGGTGGAGTATAGTGAGTTTCAAGGATCTCATACGTATGGTGGTATCCGGCGCGTTTAGGCATTTCCAGGCAATGATAAAGCAGACACCGAGGCCCGACAGGCATGCAGCCAGCCATAGAAGTACCCCCGAAAGACCAAAGAGTCTGGTCCCAGTGTGGTCTTCAATCCTTCAGAGGCACAGGGTAACCCATAGATTGGGATATCTTCATAAGGATCTGGCGGTGTATTTTGTCCTACACTCCTTGTCAGCAAATGAGGTAACTGTGCCTTGTCTGACCACCATCTCCAAATTCCCGCCCATTGAGGTTCAGAAGCTTATCTCATAATCGTCAAGTTTTGGGGGTGTAATATAGTATAAAATGATTGGCTGAAAAGACATGATGTTTCTTTTGTTCTGTATGTCCTCAAGCACTGCAGCTTACAGCATACCTGAAGCTTGCTGCTTACGGCATATCTAGTGTGCACCAGGCCTCGCCGAAACTGTCTGAAACTGATCAGGGTAATAGATAATGCTTCAATAAAACACAAGATTGAGACCTTGTCCGTCTCCCGTCCCTGACAGCCTTAAGATGGGAGTGACAAAATAAAGGCTTCGATTTCTACTTGTGCTCCTCACATCGTCTGGTAATCCGGCTTGTAGACGACAGAGGTTCTGTGAGCAAAATAAGCTTTTATGCCCTACTTGCCTGTCAGAGAAGAACATCAGGTATGTGTCAGTTTAGTATCAGCTTATGTGGTTGTGTCAGGTTCATATATAATATCTCAAGCTATGAACCTGTTTGTGGTGCATAAGAGAAGCATGACGCCGCTGAAAGACACTGCTCACTATTCATTAACTCAAGGACTTCTAGGGACGCACAAAGCTGATGTGAGAATCGATTTTGCTCTGAGCCTTTGGTCACGTTTCTACAGTACGGCTGTTAGTTGCCAGAAGATGTCAGATAACATGTCACTGCGCCAAAAGTGTACTCTTAAAGCATTGCGCACTAAGATACATACATGACCCTTGCTTCGAAGAATTCAACATCGATCGTGCGGTGAAGACTGTTACGTCCACTGAGCTACTCAACTAGCTCTTATCCACACGGCCATACATACCTACCTATCAATTCCTGGTATGGCAGAGAAACGAAAGCGGCCGAGGCGTTGGACAGCAAGTGAGGATGCGCTGCTTCGCGAGGCTATAGCTCAGAACGGTACGTAGTGCAATGAGCAAGTGTTCCATTCATGCTGGCTACGGGCAAGCTCACTTCAAGGTATTACCACAGACAGTACAACCATTGACTGGCAGGAGGTGGCGACTCAGTTGGAAGGGCGAACTAATAAGGATTGTAGAAAGAGATGGGTGTATGCATTAAGAATTGTGGTCACTAAAGGTCCATGGGGACAGGATGAAGACCAAAGGCTTGAGGCAGGCGTTGAACTGCACGGTTGCAGGTGAAAAAGTTACATCGTGATGTATCAACAGCCGATACTGACATTTCTGTTAGGTGGAACAAAGTATCAGAGGTCGTGGGCACACGGCAAGCAGATCGTAAGATTGTGAGACTTCCATCCACAACACAGACTAATCGTGCTTGTTGGCAGAATGCTCAAGAAGATGGCATGAGTGTCTTAATCCCATCATCAATCGCTCGAGATGGTCACTCTTGGAAGATAGCACTCTGGAGTGTGCAGTGCGGGTTTACGGCCGTAATTGGACGGAAATCGTCGAGAGATTCTTCAATGACCGCACCCCGATCGCTGCGAGAAATCGGTAAGCTTTCTGCCTATTTCCACCCACTTTCATTCTCAGCCTACCAATTTGATACACACAGAGACGAGTTCAAGATACCAATACCACTTGCATGCTTCTCTTCAGAGAACAACCATCCTATGAAAGATGTGCTCATGCCTAAACTAACTGAACCACTCAAGGTATGAGCAACGATTCAAGAAGGGGGGTGGGTGTAGCAACATCGGCGTTTCACAGAACCAAGATCAGCAGGTGTCTCTCGTGGAAGAGGAAAGTCCCTCACCCGCATCATCCACCTTCGAGGGCAACAATGACAACCAGCCTCTCCCATTGTCATGTTCTGAGCCGTCGGACGTCTCTACATACTGTCATCTATCAGCCCCCTACATCCCACTCAAAAATCTGTTCAACGATGGCAATCTCGTGTCTTCCCTCGGCAGCTCTGGCATCAGTTCGGGCTTGGCCTCGTTGGAGCCCTTTCTGACGTGTCCTCCGATGGATGTACCAAGCATCGGCACCTATTCAGAAGCAACAAAGCCTCTTCCAGACACACTCTGTTCCCGCAATGAACCTAAATTCACCACCGGCTCATTGAGCCACATGACTCTTCCGGACATCGAAGAAGCATTCTGCGAGCTCTCTACACCCTTGCAGGGCGGTTTTTGGGCCAACACCAACATCGCTAGCCCCAGAAGCTATTACCACAGCGTCATCAGCTCAACCTCAGGGCTCGCCACGCCGGTAACTACTCCACTGCCGCCTTCTTCCACGGCAGCGCCCATGCCGGACTGGCGTCAGCTGCCGAACTCGCTATCGCAGGATCAGATGATTCAGCAGCTGGCGTCGTATCGTGTGCAAATGGCGGAGGTCCAGGGCAGTGATTTCCCAGCTACGCAGAGTTGGGAGGAAGGGTTTGTTGCAGAACAGGGTGTCAGGGGTGATATGGCCTGGAAGTGACTTTTTGGGTGGCTGTTGAGAGGAGAAACAATAGATCTCGGATACTTTGTTGGTTGGACAGCTGGTTACAGCTGGCAATGCCCAAGCGTCTCTCCTTCAACATACTTTAGACGCTCTCACATGAGCACATAGAATATACATCAGGCATCTCAGCCACTAATCTGAAACAATAGAACTTACAAGACTTAACAGCTGCTACAGAAAGCCCGATATAGACTTCAGGGGGCCACTGTTTGCCGTGTGTGACCATTAAGGCATTCAGGGGTTAAAGGCACAAAGTCCGACGAAAAGGCCGAAGCCGAAGGCTGATTTGGTAATGTGGTAAGCTTATGTTTACTCGGGCGATAAAGAGTGGTTACCCTCACCCACATGAACTGCTTCGATTCCTCCATCTCCTGCTTTGCTTCACCCGTGCACAGCAACCTTCCCTTCCAGCTTCGTCTTCAAGCCACCGTAATCATACATCAAGATGGCGGACGCGATGAAAGAGGATTCCGCCTCGGAGGAGAGTCAAAAGACGCTGGCGGGTGAAATCGATACCGAAGCACCTCCAACCCAGAACACGAAGAAATTCTTGGCTCTCCTCATCCCCACTGCAACAGCAGATGTAGGTCTCGATGCTGAGAGAGGCCCGTCTATTGAAAATGATCCATTCGAAGTACATTGGGATGGAGGAGATGCCGATCTTTTGAATCCGAGGAGCTTGTCGTATGCCAGGAAATGGTTGATACTTCTCGTCGTTAGCCTGAGCGCTCTTTGTGTGTAAGTCTTGGCGATCTTCATTTCATAAACATGTACTGTGTACGCCTCGATGTCTCAAGTACATTTTGATGTTGAAAAAGTGTTGCTATTCTGAAGGGTCTTGCACCTGGCTCCAAATGAATCTCTTAACTTTGGCTACACAAACCCTACATCATGACAGTGGGAACCACCCCAGACTGACAGCCTGTTAGAACCTTCACCTCTTCGGTGTATACGAGCACATTCGGTCAGATTACACAAGAATTTGGGGTTTCCAACCTCGTTGCAACACTCGGCTTGTCACTCTACATCATGGGACTAGCTCTCGGTCCAATGTTCTTAGGTCCTCTATCGTAAGTCTTTTCTCTTCATCTTTAGACAACCTTTAGACAACCTTGACTCACTCATAACCGCTAGCGAATCATATGGGCGCCGTCCGATCTACTTGGTGTCCTTCACCTTCTTCCTGATATGGCTGGTGCCCGAAGCAGCAGCGAAAAACATCGCAACCATGCTGATCGGAAGATTTCTATGCGGTCTTTCCGGAAGCGCCTTTATGGCCGTTGCAGGAGGCACCGTAGGAGACCTGTTCAACCGCGGACAACTCCAAGCTCCCATGGTGATGTTCACCGCTACCGGATTTGTCGGCCCTTCGGTTGGTCCCGTGGTCGGTGGGTTCATCAACCAATACACCTCGTGGCGATGGACATTCTACGTTTTGATCATCTGGTCCGCTATCGATCTTGCATTGCTCGCTCTGTTGGTCCCGGAGACGTACCACCCCATTCTGCTGCGAAACAAAGCCCGAAAACTGCGCAGCGACACGGGGAATAACAGATGGATTGCGCCGATCGAGAAGATGAATAAGTCTATCCCAAGGACGATCGCCATGGCGACAAGAAGACCCTTTGAGCTCTTAATCTTCGAGCCAATGTGCTTGAACCTCTGCATACTCTCCGCGATCCTCCTCGGGATTGTATACTTGTTCTTTGGGGCTTTTGGCGTTGTGTTTATCGGAAATTATGGATTTAGCCTCTCGCAGCTGGGCTTGACATTCTTAGGCCTCTTTGTGGGCATGCTCTGTGGTGCTGCGTGTGATCCGATCGTGCATAGGAACTATGTGCGATTGATCAAGCAGAGAGAGGTAGCTACGGGAGAGATTGGTGGCTCTGAGCCGGAGTACCGTCTGCCACCTGCCGTAAGTAACTCACCTGTTGTCTGATGCAGTTGGGGGATACAGATTTCCTTCACTTGTCGAAGTCAATGGCACTGCTAACTCCGACCGCTGGGTATAGATTGCAGGGTCAATCCTCGTACCAACAGGCTTGTTTATGTTTGCCTGGACATGTTTTCCGAGCGTGCATTGGATAGTGCCTATAATCGGATCAGGTATATTCGGCATGGGGTGAGTGAACTCATATTGCTACGCCCCATCTGGAGATCTTGACTGCCCGTTCAACCGCGATATTCCATACCGAAATGGCGCAAAGAGTATATTCTGGATCATCTTATAATTCGAAGCCACAAATCATGAAGCACTTCCGCTCTCTCTCATGCAAGACCACTAACTCAACCTGCATCCAACGCATCGCCCTTCAACCAAATCTCACGCACGCTACATGATAATTCCACGCATCCACAATCATACCATCAAACAGATACCTTAGCTAACCGCTTGAAACCTCCACAGCTGTCTCCTTGTCTTCACCGGTATCTTCACCTTCCAAGTCGACGCCTATCCCCTCTACGCAGCCAGCGCCCTCGCCGCAAACACCTTTCTCAGATGCAGTTTCGGCGGTATGTCCCTCCTCACCAGAAGGGAAAAAAACGTTACACATGCTAATATATCGCTAGCAATATTCCCCCTCTTCGGCATCCAGATGTACCGTAAGCAACTCTCTACTCCCCCTATTCCTCACTCTGAGCCAACCAGCTAACCATTAAACTAACTCCGCAGACAAACTCGGCGACCACTGGGCAACTAGGTACGAACAAGCATTACCCCTAGTCTACTTGTTTGCTACTGCTGATAGAAACTGACATCTGGATTTGGCAGTCTCCTCGCCTTCCTCACACTAGCAATGATGCCGTTCCCATATCTCTTTTACAGGTACGTGCTTTCTTCCTTCCTCTCTTCCTTCTTTTCCCTCCCGTGATAGATGTGTGTGAGTATGTGTGTGAGATAGAGAGAGCGTTTCGCTGAGTATACTGTGTGTTGGTAGATATGGGAAGAAGATTAGGAAGAGGAGTCGGTTTGCTTCTGTTAGCCACCGTTCGTCAAGTACCTAAATTGATCAAGTAGACGGCTACTTGATCAATTTCGCCTACTTGACGAGTTTAGTCGTCTAATCTATTAAGTTAAACTAACTTAATAAATTCACCGACTTATTAATTAAGTTGTTATCTAGGGAGTCTATTAATTACTCTACTACATAGTAACTATATATTAACACTACAGATCTACTTATAATTAACGCCTAGTTCTCTTTTCCTTATTATACTTAGATCTTAATAGTCTAATATTTACTACTAATAATTTTAACTTTATATAATTATACTCCCCTTATAAAAGCTTTCCCTTCTAAATTTATAATACTAACTTTATTATTACTAGCTAAATACTTAAGATACCTTTAAAATCTACTTACTCTTCTACTTATTTAACTATAATAATACTAGGCTTTAATCTAGCTTATAAGTTTAGTTAATAATCCCCTCCTCCTTATAAATAGAAGGAGTAGCTAATAGCTCTAACTACTTATATTAGCCCCGATATATATATCTTAGTCTATAAGAATTAATAATAATATAACCTAATATAATATACCCTAGGCGAGCTAATAATACGGAACCGTTATATTAATTCTTCCTAATAGGAGCCTAGCTTATAATCTTATTAATTAGGGCTTAAAGACCTGTAATACTTAAGATATAGTATAATATAGACCTGCTCAAGAAATAGCTAGTATACTATCCTTATTACTTATACGTTAAGGAGATTATAACTCTAGAGGTCTAGATACTATTAGCCCTAAGATAGCTTAATAACTATTTAAACTAAATAGCTATCTTTAAGGCTAAAGTAGTAGAGTCCTAATATAATACTATTAGTACGGCCTTATAAAGGGGAAGAGGCCTAATAGATCTATTAGAGCTTATTATAAGGCGTAGCGTAGCCCCTTCTATATATATACCTCTAATAGGAGTTATAATAATAGTAATAATAATAAATTAGGACTATAAGAGAGTAAAATATAATAAACTATTAATATTTACTAGCCCTCTAATAGATATTTATTTATAGATTATTAATTATAATAACTTCTTTAACTTATAAATTATTAAGGGCTCTAATACTTAAGCGTTTATAGCGTATACCTACCTTAAATCTAAAATTAGAATAAGGATATAACTTATAAGACTATTAGGCCTTTAAGAAACTTTTAAGGACTAGGATAAGTTATAAGTATAGCTATTAGAGAATTACTCTATTAGGGATATTAGATTAGATATAGAGTTAAAAATAGACTATATATATATAAGAAATAGAGAGTTAGTATAAAATTTTATTAATAGATTTAAGACCCTAGTAATAGATCTATTATAGAATAATTTAGTAATTTATTATACCTTTAGGAAAAAGCTATTAGTTAAAATCCTAGATTATATCTATTAGTTATAATAGTAACTACTAGATATATTTATAGGATTTAAGACTATAGTATAATAAGCCGAAAATTATATTAGAGTTAGGAAGCGGACCCTAGAAGATTATAAGGAGGTAGAATAGGGTTAATAAAAAAGGGTATAATTTACTAATAACTATCCTAATAAGGAAGGCGGAGGATACTCTCTCTTATATAATAAACTAAATAATATAAACTTTAAACTATTAGGGTTAAATAGTAAGAAGAGGGCTAATATCTATAATAACTATTAGAAGGCTTAAAGGGATTAAGGGGTATATTATATTATAAGTAGAAGAAATATTAGGCTAAAGACTATACTAATAGACCTATTAATTACCCCTATCTAAAAAATAATTACTTATAATACCTAAGATAGTATCGCGGGTTATACTAGTTTTACTTATAACCTAGGAATCAGCCCCTTTAAGGTAGGCGAGGTGTAACTTAGAGTACTAGTTATAAAAGTTATAATATACCCTTAAAAAGGAGTTCCTACGCTTTACTTTATTAGATATATTTAATAAGGTCTATAATAAGGATTATATCTTAATACTTATATAGATATAAAAAAACTATTCTAACTTATACTATTAATATATAAAATTAACCCTATAAGCTTTAATTAATTATAGAGCTACGGCGAATTTTATTAATTAGGACTAGGTCTAAATATTAGGCCTTATACTCTTATATACTAAGGTAGTAAGGGTAGTTAATATAAATAGAAGGATAATTAGTCCTACCTTATTATAAGTACTATTTTATATTAAAATTAGCGCTCTAAGTAGTTACTACTCTTATTATACTTTTAGAGCTATTCTTACGTCGGCAATTTCTGAAAACCCGGAGGGATACCCGGGGCCGGCCCCGGGCCGCCCCGGGCCCCTAGGGCCGTGGTTTGAGAAAGCTTGCCCTGGGGCCGCAGGGGCAGACACGAGTCCGCCCGGGGCTATAGGGGCCGTAAGGGCAACCTACCTAGCGCCTGGGGCCCCAAGGGACGCGCTAAGATTAAGCATTTAGGCGCCAAGCGATAGCGTTACGGAACACCATCATTAGGCTTCCGGGCGCTAGGGAATAGCGTCAAGGTACCCGCAACAGCAACGCTGTCGGTCAACATGGCTAGCACGCCATCAACCCCTACCCAGGCCTACCCCAGCGCATTATCCCCGCGGTGAAATTGGCTGAATCGATCGATTCCGGGGTCGCTTTTAGGGTGGCGTTGGGGGTGGCTCCGGGGTACGCTACCCGAGTCCCCCGTCGATCATGGAACATCAAAACTTTTGAAATTCTGCTTAGTAAGCAGTCACGTGACGTCGTTTCGCTTAGTAAGCAGTCACGTGACTTCGTAGAATTTACCAGCTAGTAGATTTTAAAAAAATTGCTTAGTCAGCAGTCACGTGACGCTACCCTTGGAGCCCGGAGCGGCCCCGGGCCTACGGGCCGAAGGCCTTTGCCAAGGGCATAGGGGTGAGTTGAGATCTTGCCGACGTATATAAGGTTATTAGATAATTCTAGGCCTATTATAGCTTTAATAAATTAATCCTATTATAAATTAGACTAAGGGAAAGGTTAGTATACCTAATAATATTAGGGTATTAGATTAAATAGACTTTAATAATAAGGTAGAGGGGGAGACTATTTATACCTATTACTCTATAACTAAGGAAGCTAACTAATTACCCCTAAGGGTCTTACCGGCGAAGTATTTAGAATACTTAGACGTTTTTAATAAGAAGGTAGGAAGCGAGTTACTACCCTATTATAGTAAACTTAATTATACTATTAACCTTTAGCTAGGAATTATACTACCTTTTAGCCTACTTTATAACCTATTAGAGACTAAGTTAGGCGTCTTAAAGGCGTATATTAAATAAAATCTTAAATTAGACTTTATTAGACGCTTAAAATTAATAGCTAGGGTACTAATCCTATTTATAAAGAAAAAAGATAGAGGCTTATACCTTTATATAGATTACTAAGGCCTTAATATAATAATAGTAAGAGATTAATATCTAATCCCTTTAGTCTTAAATATTCTAGACTAATTAAGAAGAGCTAAAATATATATAAAAATCAACTTATAAGGGGCTTATAACCTAATTTAAGTAAAAGAAGGCGATAAATAGAAAATAGCTTTCTGTACTTATTATAAGCTATTTAAATACTATATTATACCTTTTAGACTAGCTAATACCCTCTTAATATTCTAATTATATATTAATAAGGCGCTATTATACTTTATAGATATTATAATTATTATATACCTTAATAATATCCTTATCTACTCTAATAACCCTACTAATTATAACTATTATATTAAGGAGGTTTTAATAGTATTAAGAAAGTATAGTCTATTTATTAAGCTAGAAAAATGCGAATTTAGTATTAATACCGTAGAATTCCTAGGGTTTATTATTAGCCCTAAGGGTATTATAATAGACCTAATATAAGTCTTAACTATTACGGATTAGCCTACTCTTATAACTATAAAATAAGGCTAATCCTTCTTAGGATTTTATAACTTCTATTATTAATTTATTAAGGAATATAATTAAATTATAAGGGAACTAATAGAGTTAATAAAGCTAATAGTTACTGTTTAATAGTTATAATAAGCTGAATTAGTATTTAGAGAGCTTAAAGAGGCGTTTACTAAGGTACTACTACTAGTATATTATAATCCTAACCTACCTTTATAAATAGAAATAGATATAAGTATATATATACTATTAGGGGTATATTCTTAAAAGAAGGATAATACTTATACCTATCTAATTATATTCTATAGCTATAAATTTAACCTAGCTAAAATAAACTATAATACCCTAGATTAGGAATAATTAGCTATTATTATATTCTTTTAAGTATAATAAAAATACCTTAAAGGAGCCTAATACTATATTATAATTATTATAGACTATTATAACCTTAAATTATTCCTTACTACTAAGACGCTAAATTAATACTAGGCCTATTAAGTAGAGTTTCTTTTAGCGTTTAACTTTAAAATCTAATACTAGCCTAGGAAGAGGAACCCTGCTAATATACCCTCCTAGAGGGCTAATTATAACGAGCCTAATACTACTTATATTATAGTCCTATTCTTTAAGTTAGCGCTTATAATTATTAAAGAAGGGCGGGATACGGCCTACTATATAATAATAGACCTAGAATTAATAGAATAAGAAGACGACTAGACTAAGAAGCTCTTATAAACTATCCTTAAAGAAATCTTAGAAAAACTTAAGACTAATAGTAGAGCTATTAGGGCTAAAAGACTAAGCTATAAATAGCTATTAAGCCTTTTATATTTTTAAGGTAATTATTTTTATATACCTAAGGATATAGATCTAAAAGTCCGTATTATATAAAATTTCTATGATTCCCTAATAGTAGGCTACCTTAATCGCGATTAGACTATTTTAACTATCTACTATTAGTTCTACTAGCCGTCGCTAAGTAATAATATAAGCGACTATATAAAAATATATAATACCTACTAAAGAACTAAAGCTTTAAAATACCTACTATATAGGGAATTAGTACCTATTCTAATTCCTAATATATTATAGAGATCTATTATAATAGACTTTATTACGGACCTCTTAAATAGTAAAAGCCCCGTTAATAATATTACTTATAACTATATTATAGCAATAATAGACCGTTTTAGTAAGATATACTACTATATTATATATTATAAATCTATAACCTTTAAATAGTTTATAGCGTTATTCTTATAAGATATATTTTAGTTATATAGGATACTTAATATAATTATTAGTAACTAGGATACCCTCTTTACCTTATACTTTTAGTAAACTCTTATAAAAGCCCTTAGTATAGACTATAGGCTTTTAATAGCATATTATTAATAAATAGACAGCCTAATAAAGCGGTAAAATTAAGTTATTAAATAATACTTATAAGTCTTTATAAATTATTAGTAGGATAACTAGGTTACTCTATTTAGCCTTAGAGAATATACTTATAATAATAGTATTTATAATATTATATATTAAAGCCTATTCTTTATTTTTAGTAGTAGAGAGCCTAAACTATTCTAGTTAGTAGACGCTCCTAGCTATATTAGCTCTAGCGTAACTACCTAGGAAATAGTAAAAGAACTAGAATACCTTAATATAATCCTTAAGGAAGAGTTTATTATAGCCTAAAATACCTAGGCTTAGTATTATAATAAGGGGAGAAAGCCCTTAACTCTCTAACTAAGAGACCGCGTTATATTATATAGTATTAATATCTTATTATAAAGACCTTATAAAAAGCTAGATTATAAAAAAGTTAGCCCCTTTCTAGTAGTAGAGGCTATTATACCTAATACTTATAAGATTAAATTACCTTTATAAATAAAGGTATACCTAGTATTTTATATATATCTAATAGAACCCTATTATACTAATATAATTAAAGGCTATATTACGCTACTACTACCCCTAATTAGTAAAATTATAGAGTATAGTAATAAGAGAGAGTATAAGGTAGATAAGATCCTAGACTCTAGACTCTACTATTATAAACTATAATATCTTATAACCTAGAAGGGGTATAGACTAGAGGAAAATTTATAGGAGTTAGTAAAGGATATATAAAATATATTAGACCTAGTTTAATAATTCTATTAAAAGTATCCTTTTAAAGTATTATTATAATAGTATAAGTATAGAGCCTTAGAGGTATAAAGCCTTAAGGTATAGAGCTATTAGTTAGACCTTTTAAGTTATTTTAGAATAGGTATAAGTATAGAGCTATTTCTTATATAGTTAGGAAGTATAGAGCTATTATAGTATATAGTTTTAGGGTATAAAGCTATTTCTTATATATTTATAATATAGAGCTATTATTATTATATAGTTTTAAGGTATAAAGCTATCTTATAAAAAATAAACTATTTAGCCTTAGCTATTAAGTTTATAATTATAATAATAAGCTTATTAAGTAAAATTAGGTTAGTACTTTATACTCTATAAGATTTACTACTTTATACTCTTATAAATCTCTAACTTAATTATATCCTCCCTTAGCTTAATAGTCTATTAGCCCTATATTACTACTTAAGATAATAAACTTAGTATAACCCTATATAGTTCTAGCTTATATTAGGCCTATAAAACTAAGGAGGGTCTTATTAGTACTATTATTATATCGCGGAATTCTAATTATTAGATACTTAATAAGGCTATTAATATTATAGATTAAGTACTCTAGGAGGCCTATTATAGCTATAGACTAGAAGATAAATTACACTTAGAGTACCTATTTTTTAACCTTATAATAGAAGATATTAACTATTTATTAGAGGTCTTTACTCTTAATAGTATTATAAGTAGATTTAATAGGGATATATTACCTAAACGCGTAAAGCTATTAGACTCTATTATAAGTCTTATTATTCTTAAAGGTATCTCTATTACTAGTATTAAGGCCTAGTAGCCTCTAGATTTTTACGCTGTAGGATTTACTATCTTAGAGCCTCTTAGGATCTATTAAGGTAATATATTTAATATTAAATTTAATAATAAGTATAGTATATTTAGTTAATTTAGTAATGATAAATATTATATATATATTCTTTATAGTTAGGAAGATTATAACTTAAAAATATATTATACTACTACCTTATAATAACTAAACTTAAAGGCTATTAAAGCCTAGGCTAAGGAATTAACTACTAGAGTTAGCTCTTATAAGCCTAAGTCCTCTCCTAGGCCTTTATAAAGTACTAGTATACCTATCTTATATTAATTATAAGCGCCTCTATTAGTACCCTTAAACTTAAAACTTTTCCCTAACCTCCTAGATAAATTTACCTACGCGCCTCGCTAGTTATTAGATATAAGGGCTAGTAAGTCTAGAGATATTTATATAAGTAGTACTATTAGTCCTATCTAACCTTATTACCGCGATATAATAGAAATAGAGGAATCTAAAGAGATTCTTATAAGTAGTTCTACTAGTCCTATCTAACCTTATAACCGCGATATAATAGAAATAGAGGCTACGCCTCCCCTAATACCTAGTATTAAGAATCTTTAAGGGGCCTTTACTAATCTAATTAGGTAATATATTTATATAATTACTATTATAAAGCGCCTAGATAGTACCCTACTTATTTAAGTAGATATAATAGTACTTACTAGGAAAGCTATTAAGGATATTATACCCTTAATTAGGGCTATTACTATAAAGGATAAGAAAGCCTTTAATATAACTAAGAGTAATATTACCCCTAGGATATATTAAATACTTTATTAAGGTAATAAGGCCTTAAAGACCTTATAAGCTAAAGTAAAATAAATCTATAATAAGGCTAGATAGCTAACTACTCCTATTATAACCTATTATCTAGATATTAGTTATATTATAAACTATAAGGGCCCGCCTTATTATAATACCCTAGATATACTCCTATAATATATTAAATTAGGCTATACTACGGCTAATCTACTTATATAGTTTACTAAAGAATAACCCGCTCTTATAAAGCTAGAAGACTTAGGGCCTAAAGATTAAGACTTAAAGTAGGATATTAATAGGGGACTTAGAGGCTAATAGTAGGGCGTTAGGCCTTATAAGGGCTATAAGGTATAAGGGGGGGACTATAAATAAAAGGAGTAGCTAATAGCTCTAACTACTTATATTAGCTCTAATATATATATCTTAGTCTATAAAAATTAATAATAATATAACCTGATATAATATACTCTAGGCGAGCTAATAACACGGAACTATTATACTCCTCCTCTATTTAAATCCTTTATACTAATTATATCTAAACCTAGCTTAGGCCTTACTTCTAAATTTATATATAATCTCAAAGTTACTACCTTATAAGCTTATAATAAAGAAGTAAGGTAGAACTCTTAATAATAATTAAATATCGGTAAACTAGGAACCTGTATAGAAAATCTGAACTGTTAAATCCGCTGAAAGCGCTTTTTTTAGGTAAAATACTGGTAAAAAATAGGAAAATTTCAGGTTTTTTTATTCTAGCCTAAAAGTCTTAAATATAGAGAATCCGGATTTAAGGCCTTAAATCCGTGATTTTCCTCTAGCGCTAGGAAGAAACGGGAAGCTCGCTAGAGTTATAGCGGCTACGTTGTTAACGCTAGCATAATATAGGTTTTAAATATAGTCGATTCACGTAATTTATATACGCGTAGAGTACTCCCTCTAGCCTAGCCCCGTTTCTTATACCTATATTACGCCTATAATTATATCTCCTACTAAGTATTAGTACTATTAATTACTAATAAGACTTAGTACCTTATTATAATTACCTAGTTAGTACTAGCCTAATATAGTTATATTATAGCTTATTAGTAGGACTTATCCCCTATTAGTCCTATTACCTAGTATTTCTAAAAGTTGCTAAATCCAGCTAAATGCGCATTTTATAACTCACGGTGTTATATCGAGCTCCAGGGCTGACACATGAGCGCATCAGTCATGTGCGTATAATGCCAGCATAATGCGCATATTTTTGTGATATGCAGGTTCCCCCAGTTTGCTGATGTAAGGACCTACTTAATTAATCTATCTTAATAGCTTATAAGTAATTATTATAGTTCTAGTACTATATTAGCCTAAATAGGACTAGCGTATCCTTGGCGCGTACTATATTAGTTGTATTATAGATATATTATAATACTATAGCTTTTATTCTTATTATACTAGAATACTACGTCGTTAAACTAATATTATTCTAGTCCCTAATAGTAATCTAAATTTATAGTATAACTTAAGGATCCTAGTATAAAGATCTATAATAAAACTAAGAAGTAGAAGGATATTAAATATAGTATTAAGTACAAAGCTATATATAAGTTTAAACTTAGTTATAGTTATAATAAATAACTTTATAAAAGCCTAGAGCTTATAACTAAAAAATATCTACTTATAACTAATATCTTATTATTATACTTAATACTATATTTAATATTAGTACTAAGGTCTATTATAATAAGAAAGAATATACTAGTATTAGATCTATATATAAGGATATTATAAATCGCTTTTATAACTAGACTAACCGTATCAAGTCGGTACTTCGAACTCGAGTCAGGTACCCGACTCGAGTCTTAGCGATTCGATACCAAAATCTAGTACCGAGTATTCGAGTCGGTACTAAAATCTGGTACCGAGTATTCGAGTCGGTACCTTGTAGGTACCAAGTATTAGTACTAAAGGATTAACTCGAATCGCTAAGACATTTTATCTAGTAATATTTTCGATTTTTAGTAGTATTTCTTACTATATTTTCTATTTTTTTTCTAATTATTATTATTATTATTATTACCTAGGGAATTCTTAAAAGTAGATAAGGTAATGAAAAAAGGTAATGCATATCCCTAGGAAAATAACGACTATAATATTAGTAATATTTTCTTTTTATAGTAGTATTTACTATTATATATAGTATATATTACTATATTACTAAGTATTATTATTATTATTACCTAGGTAATTCTTAATAGTAAATAAGATACTTAATTAGAAAAGTAATAACTATTCCTATAGGGATAATAACTATAATATTATAAGTATTTTCTATTTATAGTAGTATTTAATATTATATCTATAATTTACTACTATATTACTAAGTATTATTATTATTATTACCTAGCCTAACCTAGGTAATTCTTTAAGGTAATGCAAAAAGGTAATACATATCCCTAGGGAGCTAAAGGGGGTATTAAAATTCTAATCAAACAAAAATCTATTTTTAGTATAGAGGTAATTCTAGAATTTTTTTGGGGTTCCTTACTATTTTATTAGGGGCTTGGCGTCTTGGCGATACCTTGGCGATTCGAGTCGGGTCAACCCGAGTTGGTACTAATAGCTAGTACCAAGTATTCGGGTTAGTACTAAGACCCTAACCTGAGTATTCGGTCGGTATTAAATCTTAGTACTAAATCCCGACTTGACGGTTAGTCTAGTAAGGGGTAGTAATATAATTATAATAAACGGTAATAAGGGTAAATATATAGGGTTTAAGAAGTAGATTAGAAGAAAGCTACGCGTAGAAATTTAACTAGAAAGTAGTAAGATCTAAGAAGAGAATCTATAATACGGGGAGGTTAAGTAGGTAGGAGTAGTTCTATTAGAAGGTAGTTTATAAATACTAAGTAAATAGTATAATAAATATATATTAAGTACTATAAGCGTAATTTTATATATTATTAATAATAGTACTAGTATTAATATAGGTAATAAATTAGAGTAGTATAGATAGACTATTATAGTTAGAATATATTATAGTCCTACTACTTTACTACTTATAGAAGCCTTCTACGGCCTAGCTATACTAAGCCTAGCGCTTTAGCTTATAAGTAGGATTCTTATACTTAGAGAATATATCTTTCTACTATATCTTAATACCTTTATAGGCTAGCGATAAGATCTACCTATATATAGTACTAGCTACGAACCTATTACCTATTAATAGAGCTAAGAGATTAATAAGTACTCTATCTAGTTTATATAGATTAATTAATTAGCTATTAAGGATTCTATTAAGGACTACTTTTATAGTCCGCGGAAGGCTTCTATAGATAAGTAAACGCTAGCCGTATTAATATATATTAAAATAAATAAGACTAATATCTTTATTAGTAGCTATAAGTATAAAAGTAAAAGTAGAAGTAAATCTATTATAGGACTAACTATTAAGGTCCTTAATATAGAACCTGTACCTACTTATCCTTATAAGCCTTTACTATATTACCGGCCTTACTAAGATCCTCTAAGTTATACTAGGTATTATCCTAGTTACTATATCTAGCCTACTTAATAAGATATTAGGTTTTACCCTAGCTAATATACCTATTAATTAGTTATTTAATCTCGTATTTATTATTATATTCTATACCGTCTTCTACGGTAATAGAAGGGTTTATTTAATTAAACGCCCTTTTATAAGGGTCTAGGCCTAGTATCTTTAATTCTAGTTATATAACTAAAACGACTAGCTAGATATATATAGTAGGGGGAAGGTCTAACTTATAAGTAAGTAAATTAATTTTACGTAGTACCTAGAATAGTCCTACTTATTACTAAGATAATTTATAATTAGTATTACTAGGGATTTTATATCTATAATATAGGTAGAGAAAGACTTTATTACTAGTCCTTAAGTCTAACTATAGGTATTTACTATTATGCCGCGCTTTTATTATAGCGTTAGTAAATAATATATAGTCCTCTACTTCCTTATACTTAGTAAGCCGTAGCTTATTAAAGGCTTTGGTAGGTATATCCCTAGTAGTAAGTATATCTATAGTATTATTTACCTTAAATCCGTAGTATAGCTTATATAAAGCGAAGCTTATAATATTTAGTAAGTTATTTAATATAGCTTAGATATATAGTAGTATTAGATTCTATTTATTCTAACTATTAGGCTTATAAGTTAAATAAAACCTTATTATAATTTCTATTATTTAATTAGTATATTTACTTTATCTATTAGTTTATAGATAATATACTATAGATATAAGAAATTTAACTCTAAGACGCTTAAAGACTTCCTACTAGAAGTCTAATATAAATTAAGAGTCTTAATTACTAATTATACTCTATAATATACCTTAATTATAGGATAATAGCTTATAAAGTATTATTTTAGCCTACTCTAGCGCTTTCTATATATTAATACTAGGTAAAAGAAGGACCTTCTTTAAGAACTTATATATAATAGTAAGTAAGTAGTTTATCCCCGTAAGTATTATAAGTAAAGCGATAATAAAGTCTATTATAATAGTATAGAAGGGTATTAATAGTATTAATATTAGAACTTATATACTATAAGGTAGGTACCTCTTTATTTAATTTAACTAGTATTAAGGGTAATAAGAGATATATATTTATAGATTTTTTACTATATCGGCAAACTGGGAAACCTGTAAAATATAAAAATATGCGTATTATACGCACATAACTGATGCGCTTATGTGTCAGCCCTAGAGCTCGAAATGACACCGTGAGTTGTAAAATGCGCATTTAGCTGGATTTAGCAACTTTTAGAAATACTAGGTAATAGGACTAATAGGGGATAAGTCCTACTAATAAGCTATAATATAACTATATTAGGCTAGTACTAACTAGGTAATTATAATAAGGTATTAAGTCTTATTAATAATTAGTACTACTAGTACTTAGTAAGAGAATTAATCGCAGGCGTAATATAGGGATAGGATACCGGGCTAGGGTAAAGGGGGATACTCTACGCGTATATAAATTACGTAAATCGACTGTATTTAAAACCTATATTACGCTAGCGTTAATAACGTAGCCGCTATATCTCTAGCGAGCTTCCCGTTTCTTCCCAGCGCTAGAGGAAAATCACGGATTTAAGGCCTTAAATCCGGATTTTCTATATTTAGGGTTTTTAGGCTAGAATAAAAAAACCCTAAAATTTTCCTATTTATTACCTGCATTTTGCCTGAAAAATGCGCTTTTAGCGGAATTAGCAGTTTCATTTATTTTACGCGGGTTCCTAGTTTACCGAAGTAGGTAATAAATATACACGGAGTTAGTAAGTTAATTATAATATCGGTAGTAGCTACTATAATCTAAGAGATTATATACTTATTTAAATAATTCCTATTCTAATAATATAGAGATATATAGCTTATACTTTCCTTTACTATTAACGTAATACACGAGGTCGTCTTAAAGGATAAAGGATAGACCTAGTTTTAATAAATTCTTACTAGTAGGTGTATTACTTATTAAAGGCTTTAATATACTAGTAATCTTTTTCTATTAGCTATTATTCCTATAAGCCTTTTATAACCTAGACCTAAATTTATTAGTTATATCTACTAAGGTTATATAATATACTGTAATATCCCCTTTATTAAGGTCCTTAATTAGACTAAAGGCATTTATCGCGAGGAAGGTATTAGAAGTCCTATTATAGAGTACGTTAAGTATACCTTTAATTAAATTAAGTATATTCGTAATAGTAGTACGTAGTCTTAATAGGGTATCTAGTATAATATTAGATTTCCTAGCCTTATAATATAATTCTAAGTTCAATGATAATAGGTACTAAGAAGCTCTAATAAGTTATAAATTTAACTTATTAGTATTAGTAGTATTTAGCGTTATTTACTTAGAGATAGGTACGGCTACTAAGTAGTCTATATATATAATAATAAGGGGCTTTAGATTAGACTTAATTATATATCTAATCTTTTTTATAACTTAAATAATTCCTACTATTTCTAGTTTTATAAGCTAATAGTTCCGTTCTATATTATTAAGATATCTATTAAAGAACATTAGTAATTAGATATTAGTCCTCGCGAAAGGTTTTAAGGATATTAGGTCCCCTTTTATATAATATACTATTATAGCTAGACTAATAACCTTTAATATATTAAGATTAACGTATAGAACTCTATTATAGTTATAGTAGATTAGAAAGTATAAAGTACTAAAAGCCTTTTATAAGTCTTAAAATACTAGTATTTCCTTAGGTATAAGTTTATAGAAGATAACTTATACTATATATCTCTTTTATACCGGCCCTTTTACTCCTATTATAAGGCCCTTATTAAGGATAACCTTTTATTTTTATAATAGATCCACCCGTTAGGCGTATTAAGTAATAGATAAACGGAGCTATCTAGTAAGATTAAGGAATATTTCTAGGTCTCTAAGGTTATAAGGAAAGCGTAGGGATATAATAGCTATAATCTTCTCTTTAATTATTAATATTCCTAGGCCGTTAATATACTACCCTAGTAGTATAATAGAAGTGTAGCTAATATATAATTTTAATAGTAATAGGCTTATATACTTCTTCTAGAATAAATTAAAGACTTTATATAAATATTTAATATACTCTTATAAGGTATATAAGTAAATAATAATATCATTAATATAGGCCTTAGTAAAAGCCTAGTATTACTAAAGTATAATATTAGTCTAATATTAAATATATAGAGGCGAGCCCTTATAACTTATAAGGGCTACTAAAGACTACTCCTAGCTATAATAACTTATAATTATAAGCTTATAGTAATCCTTAACCTAGATTATTAGGAACTAGACTAGAGGCTAGTTTCTAAGGGCTAGAATAGATAGTATAAACTACTAGCGAGTGAGTAGTATTATAAAGGTAGACTTAATACTCTAGGAACTTTATGGTTATAAAAGAACTAATCTCTACCTCTTAAGAAGGTAGAGGGAGGACTATTTAAATACCCCTTAAAGAAGCCTCCTAGCCTCTTAGATATCTAGATAAAAGGATATCTATTAGGATAATAAGAAGCCAAACTAATACTACTAGGATATTACTAATAAGCTGTATTATACTAGCTAGATATATTAAGATATCCTAATAATTACCTCCCTTTTAAGGGTATTTATCCCTAAATACTAATTATTACTATTTATAATAGGACTTATTAAAACCCTTTAAAACCCTAGTAGAGAAAATAAGGGAAAGAGTTCTAAGGATAATAATATTATAATAATAGTAATATACTATTAATATTATATAGTATTAATATATAATAACCTTTATAGTTATAATATTATTAATAGTAGAATATAATTATTAATTAAGTTTTATTATTATAGTATTTTATAAACGCGTAATATTAATAAGTAATTATAAAAATTAAGTAGTAATACTATATTATTGAATCGCGTAGTTAATATCTATAATATAGTATATAATAAAGTTATAATTTATTTACTTTTAACTTCTTTTATAACTACTATTATTAATATTAACCTATTATAAGTTTCTTTAAGTTATATCTTAATATATTAATAATAAAAGTTAATATATTTAATATTAATACTATTAATACTTTATAAGATAACTACTATTAAAGTATAAATATAAGATAAAAGATTAATTACTAATATAATACTATATATTAAATAGATAGTAATAATAATAATAATTAAAGTAAGTTTCTACTTAATATCCTTTACTTTCTATATATAGTATTACCTTATAATAGCCTTTAATTATTTTTAAATATATTATAAGTATATTACTTATAAATTACCTTCTTATATAAGTCTATTATATTATATATTTAAAGACCTTATTAATATCCTATTATATTATACTTCCTTTAAATTATTCTTATATTCCTTATACTTAAAGGTATTTATTTTAATTAACTCTTATAATAGATAGTTAAATACTCTTATTATACCTCTCTTCTTTATTATACTACTAGGGTAGTAGCCCTCCCTAGGCCCTATTATCTTAAGTATACTAACTACCTAGGTTTAAGTCCTAGGTTACTATATAATTATAAGATAGATAGGGCTTATTAAAGGTACTATTACCTTTATAAAAAATATAAATTAATTTATAATAATAAGATTCTAATATATTTTATATATAATATATTAATAAATTATAAGTCCCCTTTATCTTTTATATTTATATATCTAGCCTCCTTACTTATAACCTTATTATTACCCTTTAAGGTAAAAGGTTACCCTATTATACTACCTTTATAATATATATTACTACCTTTACCTCTAAGGTAAAAGTAGTAATTTACTTAAGGGAGTATAATAAAATACTTTTATATAAGTTATAAACCTCTAAGGAATTACTATACTTTAAGGTAAAGGTAGGTAGTTATATAACTATTACTCTTAAGGGTATCTTAAATATAATAAGATAGTAAGTAAGTCCTTTTATTATATAGTTCTTATAATATATATTAATACTTTTATAAGAGGGGTTAACTACCCTTATTATAATAAAGGTTAATAAGGACTTAGGGGAGGTAAGTATATTATTAAAGTATTCTACTATCTTTATATAAGTTAATTATATATTAGGTGGAGGATAATCATAATAATAATAATAATAATAAAGGGGAGATAGAAGAGATAAAAGAGGATATAAAGGAGGAAGAGGCTCCTACCTCTATTACTATTATATTACCCGCCCCTACTCTTATTAGCCCTAGCCGTCCTTCTTATAATAGTAGTACTACTAGTACTACCCCCTCTACTTACCCTTATTATACGTCTCGCCTCCCTTACGCCCCTTACGCTTCTTATACCCTCTCTCTTATACCTATTCCTACGCCCGCTCTATTTCCCCTTAATAGGGATACTATCTTATCTACTAGCTTATCTTTTTTAAGTTATAACTTACTTTAATACGCTCCCTTTATAAGACTTTAATGTTATACTTTTAAGTAAAGATTCTTTTTTTAAGTTATAAGGATTTTCCCTTTAATTAATCCTTTTCTTATATACTTCTTTATTAAAATCTCTATTATATAAATATAACTTATAACTTACCTTATATAACTTAACTTCTTAATAGAATAGTTTTATTATAATAGCTATTTACTAGTATTTTATTTATAATACTTCTTTATTATATGTATATTATTATATTCCCTTTATAAGTCTTTTATATTTATATCCTTAATAGATATCTATTAATATATTCTATTTTATAATTAAACTACTTAATTAAGTAGTATTAAATACCTTTACTTCTTATCTTATCTAAAATTTATTATACCTTATAATATTCTTTACTATTAATAAGTTTTAAAGGAGGTATAAATAGTTATTTACCTTTATTAAGATAGCTCTAATATAGTTTTAATAAAGAAATATAAAATATAAGATAAATTCTTTATATTATTTAAGAGACTTAAGTAATATACCTAGTATTTAATTATATCTACTACCTTAAAGGAATTAGTATACTTATATAATAGTTTTTAATTTAGTCTTTTCTACTTTAAGTTCCTTATAATTAATATTATTAATTCTCCTATCTTATAAGATTATAAGATATAAAGTTTATTATAAAACTTTATAACTTATACTTAAATAGTCTATTATTAATCTACTAATATAACTTTTACTTTTAAAAGGTTTTTTACGCGGTCTTTAATTATAAGTACTCCTCCTTTTAAAAAGTTATCCCTAACTTTATCTCCTATATATAGATTATATCTATATATTATAAAAAATAGTAAATAACTTAATATAATATTAATACTATTATAATACGCGAATTTAATAAAAGAGTAGTATAACCTAATTATCTTATTCTTTATTTAAAAATACTTTAAGGTAATATTTTAAAAGGTAGTACTTAATTATCTCTTATCTTTATATAATAATAGACTTCTAATTAATAGATACTTATAAATAAGGATCTTTAATTTAATATAATACCTATTAATAAATTATATTATAATATTATATTTATAAATAAGATTTTAGCTAATTTAATAGTAGTATAAGTACTCTTAGTTAGAAGGTATTAAATTATCTTTATATACCTACTAATAATTATAAAAATAGAACTATATATAGAATTTCTATATTTATTAAGTAGTAAGCTTATAATAAAATTTATAAAAAGTTCTTCCTAAAGCCCTTTAAGTTATAATAAGGATATTATATTATTATAAGGTTTATATCTAGGAGCTTTTATCCTTTAATATATTTTATAAGTTTAGATATATAACTTAGTATCTATTAATATTCTACTCTAATAATACTTATATTAGAGTAACTCTAAGGTTTTCTAGAACTTAAAATAACTTATTAAAGTATTATTATAATACCTTATAATAATTTTTATATATAATATTAATTTATCTAGTATATAAAGTACTCCTTTAAATCTTAGTAATCCTATTAAATTGACCTTCTAAGGCTATTTAATAGTATTTTACTTAAAAGTTATATACTTTACTTTATCCTTCTATTTAGTAATAAATAGATTATTACTTTATAATAAGGGGATAAATTCTTCTAAGGATTCTAATCTAGCTTTATAAGCTATTTTAAGTTTAATAACTACTCTTATTAGTATTTATAAGATATATTATTTATAACTAATAACCCTAGTAATAGGATTAAGTAGTTATACTACTATATTACTTTAATATTAGGAAGGTAGCTTTATACCCCTTCTATCTAAGTTTTTAAGCTTAATTAAGGGTTTCCTAAGCCCTCTTAAGCTAGATAAGTTTATATACTTAGTTATTTCTTTTAACTACTTTTAATTAAAGATAATATTTCTTAAATTTACTAATTTATTTTATAAGGCAGGTAGGAGCTAATTAAATAATATCTTAATATTATTATAATTAGGTCTATATAATAGAGTATTTATAAGATTCTTCTTACTAAGTTAATATTTAATATTAAAATTATATATAGCTAAATAAATAGCCTATTAAGCTTAATAACTATTCAACTACTTTACTTATATAAATCCCCTAAGATATTATAATTTATAAGTACTTTAATAGTATAATAACTACCTTCTATATAGTATTACTATTACTTAAAGGCTTTAATAATTATTAATAGCTCTTAATTATATATCTTATACCTAGTCTTAGTAGGTATTAATTTATAAGACTAAAAAGCTACTAAATACTAGGCCCTATTATTATCCTATTAAGATAAGATAGTAATTATAATAAAATTAAATATATCTATTTTAATTTAAATTTTCTTATTAAGATTAAAATATATTAAAATAGATATAATTATAAAGGTATAATATAAATTATAAAATACCTTCTCTTTATTAGCGCCTTATATAAATAGTCTTAATTTTTTCCTATCCTTACTACCTTTTAAAAGGCTAGTTAAGGGGGATACTATTTATAAATAATAGTATATAAAATAGTAGTAGAAGTTTATAAATTCTAAGAATATTTAGACTTCCTAATATATAATTAATATTAACTAGTCTTAGATAGTAGATACCTTATAACTATTTATTAATATACTATTAATACTTATAATAAACTTAAGGAAATCTATTAAATTAATATAATTTTTTTTTAATTTATATAAAGTTAAAACTTTTATAACTACTTAAGTACCTAGTAGATATATTACTTATAACTTAAGATATCTTTTAAATAAATTTAAATATTATTAAGGTATATTATATAAGTAATATCTATTAAGCCTATTAAAGCCCTATTAATATAGGCTTAGAATATAACTAAGGTATTTACTAACTTAAATAGTATAATTATATATTTAAAATAATTATACCGCGTATAAAATACTATCTTTAACTTATTACCCTTATAAATATAAATCTTATAATAAGTATCCTTAAGGTCTAACTTAATAAATATCTTTATACCTTATAAGTAATTAAGTATTTTATTAATTAAAGGGAGAGGATAATAATTCTTTACTATTACCTTATTTAACTTATAATAGTTAATATATAAATATAGGCTATTATCCTTCTTTAATATAAATAAAATAGGAGCCTTAATAAGGCTAGTAGACTCTTTTATTTAACTCTTTAACTTAGTATTATTTAAGTAGATATATAGAGTTTCTAACTCCTTTTATAATAAATTATAAATAGGCTTATAAAGAGGCTTATAACTATTTATATTAATAGCGTAGTCCCTAGACTTAAATAGGGGTAGTTATCCTACCTCCTTATTAAAAAGATATTTAAAAAGTTATAAAGACTTTTAAGTAGCTTTAATACTTTACTATTAAAGCTTTAGATTTCTACTTAAAATAACCTAATATAGATAATAATATAAATTATTAATTTACCTTTAAGAGTATTTATAAATACTTATAACTCTAGGATAGATATATTAATAGAGTCTAGTAGAAATTACTACTTTTAACTCCCTAAATCTACTTATATCCTAGCTTTTAATAAAGTAGGTATATTAAGAATAATAGGTAACCCCTTCTTCTTAATTATATAGAATATACTAGTATACTAACTTAACTATCTCTAGCTATTAATAAGGTAGTACTCTACCTAGTATATATTATAATAATAGATTAATTAACTATTTATCTATTTAAGAATTAATAGCTAATAGCCTTTTAAGGGTTTTAAGTTATATTACTTAATAAAGCTTTAAGAGATAATATTAATCTCTACTCTTATATCTATTAAGAAGTTTATATAGTCTTATATACCTTATATATTAATAGAACTATTAATATTAATATTATAAATTAATAATAAACCCCTTTTAATAAGTAAGTACCCTAGTATCAAGGTCTTAATAGAGGCGCGCTTCCTTTTTTCAATTTAATAGTCCCTTTTTAATAATATTAATAGGTATTATATTTAAATTCCTAGGTATCTTAGGCCTATAATAATCTTTATTATAATACTCCTTCTTTTTATAATTAAAATATATTAATCCTTCTTTAATATCTAATAACTTATTATAACTATTAATAGGTTAAATACTTCCTACTTTTATGAAAGGATTAATACCTCTATTTTAACTTCCTTCCCTTTTTTAACCTTTATTCCGCCTATTAGAATAATCCCCTTTTTTAGTAATATAACTATTACCTACTATTATTCTAGTATAATACTACTAGTTATTCTCTAATTAAGTAGTAAGGGTAATTAGGCTTTCTTTAATTATAAAGAGGTCTTAATAATTTATAAGGGCCTTTTAAAGGTCTAAATATAACTTTATAAAGAAGTTAATTTATTAATATTCCTTTAAAAAAGGAGGGATTTATAATTTAATTTTACTTAAATATATATTAAAGCTTTATATTAACTAGTTAGGGTTCTATTATATATCTAAATATAACTATATATCATAAAGTTAATAGTTTATTAAGTCCTTAATAAAGTTTAGTAAATACTAAGTAAAGTATTTCTAAGTGACTACTCTACCTAATAATAACTTTTTATAATAATCTTATAACTTAATAGGTTTACCTTCTAAGAATTATATAACCTAAGTAACCTTTATAAACTTAATTAAGAATTTATTAAATATTAATTTAAATATAATATTTATAATATAATATTATTTTTTATACTTATATATATTCTTCCCCTTATAAAAGGGTAAGTCCTTAGGCTTTAAGCGGCTTTTAAGGTATTATCTACTGAGTTCTTTTAACTAACCTCTAATAGACTAACTTAGTATAAAACTATTAAAGATAGAGCCTACTCTAGGGTCTAATATACCTTATATATTAATACCCTAATTTAGAGGGTATTAATTCTCTATTAAGCCTAGTCTTAACCCTTATTATATTCTACCTAGTAATCCGCTAGTAATTTAATATAAATCTAGTATAATTATATCTACTTCTACTTATAATTAAGCTATCCTTTCTTAAATACCTTAAAGCTTTCTTTCTTTTATTAACTACTCTTCTTTAATTTTAGTAATAGTAATAAGTTTATTAAGTATAATTATACTAGTAAGGGTTTTATTAGAAATTCTATTATTAGATATATATTATTTATTACTTTAATATCTCTTATATTAGACTCTAGTATTATATTAATTTTATTATAATTAACTTCTAATATATATATATATTTTATTTAATATTAGATATCTTCGCGTTATTATACTATTATAATCTAGACTATCCCCTTTTAGAGGTAGAGAGATTATAACTATTAAGAACTAAACTAAGGGCTAGTTCCTAAGGGCTAGAATAAATAGTATAAACTACTAGTAAGTAAGTAGTATTATAAAGGTAGACTTAATACTCTAAGAACTTTATAATTATAGAAGAACTAATCTCTACCTCTTAAAGAGGTAAAGGGAGGACTATTTAAATACCCCTTAAGGAAGCCTTCTAGCCTCTTAGATATCTAGATAAAAGGATATCTATTAGGATAATAAGAAGCCGAACTAATACTACTAGGATATCGCTAGTAAGCTGTATCGTACTAGCTAGATATATCAAGATATCCTAATATAGATATAGAACTAATAAAACTACCTAATAGTATTAATAATAGAGATATACTAATACCCTTATATTAAGGCTATTACGTCGGCCTATAATAGTAAGAGGTATATATTACTATCTACAATCTTATTAAGCTCCTTAATATTAATAATAACTTAGCCCTTCCTACTATTAGAAGTATATTACTAGACTATAAGGTAAGGATAGTTATATAGAGTTAGCTAATCTAATTATATAAGTTTCCTTTAGGCCTAGAGCTTACTAAAAGTTTTATTAATAATATCCTTATCCTTCTACCTAAGAGGATATACTTAAGTAGGTTTAGATATTATATTAGGCTTTAATAGAATTAGTATCTATTATTCTTCGGGTATATCTACTATATTACCTTTATCTACGAAAAGGTCTTAGTAAGAATTAATAATATTTACTAATTAGTTAGCTACGTAAGATTCTCTATAGATTTTAACTCTATTAGTAAGTATATACTCTAAAATAGAGTCGATCGGTTTATCTAGTAAAGGGTTCTAATATAAAGGGTTCTAATTAAGGCCCTTATTAAGCGTTATAAAAGCTTATATTATAGTTATAAAAGCCTCTTATAGACTTCCTAATAAAGCTATTATTACTATAATAGTAGCTAATCTAGCTACTTTAGCGAATTTACCCTTCTAAGTATTTTACTATCCGGTAGTAGCGAGGCTAGTATAGAGTATCTCAACTATAAAATAGCTATTATAATTAAACTCTTCTATAGTACTAAGTCTTACCTTCCTAGGAATAATAATATCTAAGTCTATATTATTCTTAATAAAAACCTAGCCTAGGGAGGTATTAACGACGTAGGTGAATACTCTACTAATATAACTAAGATTAAGGTTATAATTAGGCTTAAAGAGAAGATCTCTATTATTTAATAAAGACCTATTATAAATTACTAGAACTAAGGTAGTAGATTATATAAGTACTATAAATCTAGCTTTATTCTTAATAATATATCTTACTAGAGTAGATTATATACAGGTACTTATAAGTATAGTAATATCCTAGTAACTACTAATTATAATTAGTTACTTAGCGAAATTTAGTACTATTTCTTTAAGAGTAATAATATCTACTCCTATAAGTATCTTAGCCTTAAGGTTATTTATAATATAGACCTCTCTTATAATTTAGGTAATAGTAGACTTATTATTAGCTCTACCCTTAAGGTAGAAGGTAATAGTAGTAAACTTATCTAAATAATATAATTTAGACCTAAGACCTCTTATTAGAATATTAGTAGGTATAATCTTAATATTAGTACCTTTAAGAATAAAGGTAGCGTCTATTATTAATATTATATACCCCGGATTAGCGTATATCTTAAGGTCTTCCCTATTAGTAGTTTAGCTAATAGAGGTTAATATATAATAGTAGTTCTTAAACGTATAACCTATTCCTTAAATAGCCTCTATTAAAGAATAGATGATTATCGGATTATCTATAAAAGGATTTAATATATTAGTATCTACTATAGCTATTAATATAATTAACAAGGTCCTTATTAAAGGCTTCGCTAGGTCTAATATAGTAGATTTCTAATATTAGTCTTAAAGGTAAATAAAGAGTTTATTCTTAAATAAGAATCTCTTATTATAATATTAATATCCGTGATCTAGCGATAATATAGGTATAGATAAAAAGTAGTTACTAAAACCTTCTTCCTATTATTTAAAGTCTTTAATAACTAATACTTAATAGTATTAGGATAGATTATCTAGATATTACTTAGATATACCTTCGTTATAGTATTAATTAGGATTATTAGTAAGCTATAATATATTATTATCTTCTTAATTATATTATTATAAGTTCTTAGTATTCTTAGTATCTTCTATAGACGCTTAATAGGCTTATTAAGGCTTTTAAGAGTATACGCCTCTTAGTCTAAATAGTATCTAGCCCTATTAGTTTTAATTCTAATTCTATCTATATTAAGGACCTTATTAAGGTTAATATTATCTATTAAATTAAGAACTAGACGCGTTTACTAGTACCGTAATTTACAGCCTTATTAGCTATATAAGTAGAGTATAGATATTTACTCCTTAGTTAAACTATTAGTTCTAGTTTAGCTAGTAGCCTTAATCGCCTATTAAAGACTTCTAATATAAGTTATTATAGTAAGTACTATTATACTTATTATTTTAATAAGGTTAATATTAAGAGGGAGGCTATTAAAGAGGCTTATAAGGCTATTTCTACTAAGCTAAGAATTAAGATTAATACCTACTACGTCGTTATTACTACTACTAATAGGATTTCTTATAATAAGAAGTATAAGTTTACTATTAGTACTTTCTCTTATCTAATAAATTTAGGAAATCGTTATAATCTATAGTTCCGCTAGGCTTTAAGATATCCTACTAGAACTCTATATTAAGCCTATATTAAATAAGTAAGACGTAGTCCTTTATTATACTAAGCTTAGTATCTTAGGTAGCTCTTATAATAGCCTATATATATTTATAAGGCTCCCGATATTATAAAGCGTCTTATATAATATACCTCTTGTAAATTAAAGTACTTATACTAATATTACGGGGTGCCTTCTAATATTTTATTAATAGATAATACTATTTATTAATATTATAGGTAATAAGGCGTTTATTTCCTTCTCCTAGCTTTAAAGTATACTAGCTTATAGCTATACTATAAAGATATAGCTATAGGTTTTAGTAAATAATATCTTCTTTTATATAAATAATATCCTTAATCTAGTCTATGAATATATATATATTATAGAAGTATATAGTCTTACTAGTATACTTAATACCTAATACTATATCCGCTAATTTATTATTATAGAATAGATTAAAGTAATTAATATTATTAGGGTTAAATCTTAGTATACTATTATTTATATTTACGGTGGGATTTATAATAGGGTTTATAAGTAGCTATAAGATAATACTAGTAATTATCTTATAAAGCTTAATATATTATACTTTAATAAAGCTTATATTATCCCTTATAACTTGTAGGGAAGGTCTAATAGAATAATTATAAATAGCTTCTTTAATTAATATACCCCTAGTAGTAGGATTAATAGTCTTATTATTAGATAAAGTAGAGCTTATTACTTCTACTACTAAAGAGTTCTAATACTTTATAAAGTATACCTAGAGCTATAAAAGGCTACGGTATTATTTAGTATCCTCAGTAAAGGACCTAATAGCTCTCTAAAATACTAGGGTATTAGTAGCCTAATTATATAGAAAGTATAATAGTTTAACTAATATAGAATATTAAGTCTATACTTTAATACTACTTAGCTATTTAAGTTATCTATAGAATTTAATAATATCTTCTTTACTATAATAGAATATCTAGATATTAGGACCCTAAGCTTATCGCACCTTATTAGTTAGTTAATAAGTCCCCTAGATTCCTTTCCTAGACTAGCGCGAATATTAAAAGTCTAATAATTCTTCCTATTCTACCTACCTACGTACTAACGCTTTATAATATTTTCTATTTAAATAAATTTATATAGCTTACTCTAGCTATTTAACGCTTTAAAAATAATTAAAATTAATATAGTAGTTTAAAAGATATATTAGAATAAATAGATTTACCTACTAATATTAGTCTAACCGTCTAATATCTTAGCGTTTCCCTACCGCCTAACTAATTTTTTCTTCCTACCTTATTTTTATTATTTAATACCTTATTATAGATATTATTCCTCCCCCCTATAATCTACACCTTATAAGTTATACTAATTATCTTTAAAGTATATTTTATTACCCTTCTTATACTAAATATAGCTCCTCTAGCTCCCTATCAATACCTTCTAAGCGCGTAGCTCTTTCTAAGCTACGCCCTAATACTATTAATAAGAGGGTTAAATCTTATAAGAGTAATAGTATAAGGTATATTAGACACTTAAAGAAGACTAATTTAGTAACCTAAGCTAGCTCTAGTAACCTACTATTAAATCCTAGAGATATTACGTTAATAGAACCTCGCCTTAGAGAAATACTATTAGGTACTTACCCTTATAACTACCTTAATAAGGGTGTTACTCCCTAGTAGTATATAGCCCTTACTAATATAACTATTTAAGTAGTTATTCTACTTAGGGACCCCTAGTAACCTACTCCCCTAGCCTTTAAAGAAGTGCCTTAATAATTTACTCCCTAGCCTCCCTCTAAATATAACCAACGTACACGTTATTAGTACGCCTAGTAGGATACTAATATAGAGGATAATACTAAGTACTAACCTCCTACTTAATAAGGCCCGTACTAACGACGGAATTATATATATTAGGGTTAGATACTAGGTTAGGGATATTAGGTATATAGGGACCTTAAGATAGTAATAAATAGGGGTTTATTCTAGGTTAATAGATTATTTAATATTGCTAGTAATATATACCTATATTATAATATACTATTATAGGAAAGTAAATATCGTAGCTTAAGGGACGGTTAATAGCTATATTATAATAGTAGGAAGAATAATTAGCTATCCCCTAACTAATTATATAAGCCGGCCGATATTAACTTATTACTTAAAGGGCTAGAAAAGGAGGTAGAACTTAGGGTATAATTTATTAATAAATTACTTAGTAACGTAGATTATATTATTATTAATAGATAGTCTATAAGAAGGAGGACTATATATAGTAAAGAATTTTTAGATAATATTATTAGCTATAATAACTATCTCTCCTTTACTAGTAAGGGTATAACTAATATTAATACCTATATTAGTTAAACTACCTTCTAGATCTAGGGGTCTATTTATTATCTAATAGGTCTTCTTATTACTAATAATAGCTTTAGGCTAAGATTTACCTAGATTTATATACTTAATAGTATATGGGAGTAACTAGACGTTTGCTATTAATATTTTAATAATTTAAATTAAGATACCCTTACTTCCGCTTAGTATACCCTCCGGTTTATTAACCTATATATCTAGGGGTTTAAATCCTACTATAACCGCCTTAAGGAGGATAAACTATAATATCCTATTAATATTATAAGTATCCGTATCTAATAGCTAAATCCTAAATAATAGGATAAGGATACCTATAATTAGCCTACCTTTATAGAAGTCGCCCGTATTATAATAACTCCTAATAATACTATAAGAGGCCGGATTAAGCGGGATATCTATATTAAAACTATTAAGGGGGGCCTTATATTAATCCCTAATTAGTATCCTTCCTATATAGCCCTCTAATATCTACTCCTATTTCTATTTAGTAAATAGTCGTAGTATAACTACCTCCTATTAACCGGCTATTAGCTTCTAGGCGACTATCTACTATACATATTATAACGGAATTATATTACTAGTACACTCGCCTAGTATACCTTAATTAATAGTAACGATAAACTAGAGTAGGAAGATAGTAGTAATCCTAAGTAGGAACTAGACTAGTATATTACTAGCGAGTATGTACCTTAAGGTTATAATAGGTCTTAGTAAGTAATAAGATAATAATTTTATATAAAATAGATATAGGTAAGACTATTTAAAATATTTCCCTAGTTATTTTCTAGACCCTAATCCGCTTAGTTATAAATAGTTCTAAATTATTTAGATATTAGTTAGGGAATAGTTAATATAATTTAAATAATTAGCTAATTAATATCTAGATCTAGCCTAATTTCTTTAATTATATTATTAATAGTAGATATCTATTTAACTATTAAGCTACTAATATCTAGATATTAATAGAGTTTAATAACCTAAATTAGTATTATTAGAATTAATAGACTATTTAAGCGGACTACTACTCCGGCCTAATAGATAGGCTTAGTACTAATCTAGATATCTCGCTTAAAGATATTAGTAGTAAGGTAACTATCCTCCTATTAATAATACTAGGAAGCCTACGTACTATAAAAGCGAGAGTATAAGACGCTATAATAATAGTCTAAAAAAGGGGTAAACCTAAGTTTTTTATTACCTTTATATATAATCCTAAGTAGCCTAATATTTAAAGCTTACTAGTATCTAGTTAGATATTAGAGTACTATTATAATCTAATTACTTATATCTTTAATTAGAAGCTCTAGGAGCTAATAAAAGACCTCCTTAAGTAATATATCCTTAGTATTTATATAGCCTACTATTATATTATTAAGTTTTAGAAGCGAGGTCTCCTATATACTTATATTCTCCTTATTATATAGGAAGAGGATTAGATTTAGACGGTTAGTAATATTAATAGCGTTATTTAAGTATTTATCCCCCCTCTATAGTAGGGTAATATATTATATAAGTTAGTCCTATAGTATATAGTTTATAATCGCTATACTAGCGTCCCTAGTAATAGATATTTTAGTTAGGAGAAGAATTATTATAATAAGGCTTTTCTAAAGGATTTTTACTAAGAGACGTCTTTTATACCTAATAGGAGTTATCCTTTTTATAAATATCTAATTAGCCCTCCTAAACCTAATTCCTCTATTAATAATAGATGGATTATCCCCTATAACCCGTACCTATTAAAGAAATATAGTGCCTATATTAATATTAAGATCTATAACTCTATTAAGTCTATTTTCTATCTATATAAATATATTTATAAGGGACCTAATTAGGCTAATATCTCCCTTACTAGGAATTATACGCGTAATAATAATAACCCCGCTCTTAATAGCTAGCCATAATAGTAAGGGGATTTAGTAGATAAGATTATAGAGTTCTAGTTAGCCCGTTAGATCAGGTCTACTAAGGCTATCTAGAAGATACTCTTATATAGTATAAGTATTATAAAGCCTTATATAGAGTATTTATAGATCTACCTCTCTAACTAATAGTATACCCTTTTTAAGCCGGTTAATAACTACGCTATTAATAAGGCTATTAAATAAAAGCTAATAAATAGTAATAAGCTCTATAAGACTATATTAATAGAGTTTTTTAATATAAACTATCTTACTAAGGAAGCTTATAGTAATAGTTAGCTATTACCTTTTATAAAATAGAACGGGAAATATCCTACTATTATAAGGGATCTACTTAACTATTTATACGCGGATTTTCCTAAAGTCTTTACGTAGAATAAAAGAAATAAACGTTAGAAAATATATAAAAGGGGTAAGACTCTTAGGCGTATTAATTTTATTAGTCCTAAAACTAAGGATCTCTACTATTACTAACTACTCCTCTATTATATTAAGGGGGCTATATTATTTAATAACCTCTAGATAATAGATAGCTAGCTAATAGGATAGAAGGAGGCCTACGTAGAGCTTAGGTTAACTAAAAATAATAGATATACTAATAAGATCCTTAATAAGAGAAAGGATTTTTAGGGAGGCTATAAGCTATATAGTCTTTTTATATTAGTATTAGTTAAACTCTAACCTACTAACGCCCTTATATTATAGAATAAGTATAAGGAGTATATCTTAAATAACTACTTATACCTCTTATAATAAGATTTTTTAATACTTTAAATACTAGATAATTACTATAAGTAATAGTTATTTATAGAATAGTACGCCTTTTACCTAATTAATAGCTAATTAGAATATTAATTAACCCCTAAATATACTAAGGATCTAACCTAATATAACCTACCTATTTTAACTATCCTATTTAATAATTTTAATAATATTCTAAATAGACTTTTATAGGAAGAAATATCTTACTAAATTACCCCTAATAAGGCTAAGGTCTTATAAAATAGGCTAAATACTAACTAACGCTACGCTACTAATTAGATTATCGCCGCTATTAATACTAATACTAATAATAAAATTCAATACTCTAAGTATACTATTCTTCCTTAATAGTACTAGGGAGACTAGTAAGATAATAGTTTAAAATACTATTATAAAAAGGCTATATTCCTAGTAAAAGGTTACTCTAGTAGTAGCGTCTTCTAGCATTATATTAATACTATTATAAGGAGGTTAGACTACTTACTTATAGTTTAAGATACCCCTAGACTCTAATACTACCTCCTTATATAGCATTAAGAAGGGGACTAATCTTACTAAGCTAATTAAGTAAGCTTATATTATCTTTTAAGACAAGTCTCTTATATAGAGTTAATATAATATAGAAGCTATTAGTTATAGCCTTTAAGATATTTATAATAATAACTAGGCTTATTTTAGGGGTAAGGTAGTCTACTTTTATAGGGACTTCTAATAAATACTCCTAGTTATTCTAGGAGGATCTAGTAGCTAGGTTATTAAGGCGTATCTTTAAAAGGCTATTTCTAGAATAAGGTTATATATTTAAATCTTACTATTAATAAGCGACTTAATAATCCTAACCTAATAGATACTATATATTATAAAATAGGACTATTTATAAGTAATCTCCTTACTATTAATAATAATATTAATATCTAGAAAAGCCCTACTACTAATAAAGACATATTATATTAGAAATATAGTTATACCCTAGGAAATACTATTAATAATTTAGTTAAGAATATCTATACTAATATTAGGATAAATATCTCTTAGAGGGATTATCTATTAGAATAGGCAATTCTTATTATTACTAATAAAGACGTTACTAATGTTAATACTAAAATAATATTATATATCCCTAGTAATATAATAATATACTAGAGTATTAATTATACTATATTAGAAGAAGATAATAAACTCTTCCCCCCTAAGTACTTTTATAGGTTTTATAAACCCTCCCTATTATCTTATAAGCTATATATTAAGCTAGACGTACTAGTTATACTACTAAAGAACTTTAATCTACTATATCTATATAATAGGACCTAACTAAGGGTAATAAGATATAGTAAGTATATCTTTAAGGGGGAGATTATAGGCGGTACCTATAACGGTAAGAAGGTAATACTATTTAAGACGCTATTATAGTCTAAGGAAAATAATAGGCGGATTCCTACCCCCTTTATCTGTAAGTAATACCCTATCTAGCCGGTATTTACTATAACTATTAATAAATTATAAGGCTAATTAATAAAGTATATAAGTATTAACTTATAAACTAGGCCTACTTTTAGCTATAATTAATTATACGTAGCTCTATTATAAGTAATAAGATAGGGAAACCTCTATATTATTAGGCCTAAAACTCCTAAATATATATTTAGCCGAATAATAAGGAATATTATATATAAGTAGGTACTATTAGATAATAGGTAGATTAGGAATATAACTCCTAATATATTAATTATAATTAATTATTAACGCCTAGATCCTATTAATAGCTACTTAGCGGCCTATTAGAATACTAATTATAATATTAGAAGTATAAAAATAGCCTAATACTATACTTAATTATATAGTTATATCTTTATATTAGACTATAATATTAGACTTTCTAATAATAAAAATAAGCTATTCTACTATTTAATTTATTAAATACTACTAGTTAAACTTTAGAGGGCTAAATAAATACTAGGCTATACTAACTCTGATATCTAATAGATTCCTTTATATTAATATAATAAATCTAGTAGGACTATTAATAGTTATTATAAGAGTATAAAAGATATATTATAATATAAGGGGTATAATAATTTAAGAATTACGTTGAATAGTTAGTTAGTATAAAAGTTATTAATAGAATAGAATATTACTATACTAGATATCTTATAATTAGTTAGGTACTTAGTAGATAGTATTAGTCTTTTAATACTTCTATCTTAATAATAATAATACCTTTTCCTAATAATAACTAATATAATAAGTCATCTAATAATAGTATACTTAGTTATACCTTATTAGTCCTAAACGGTAATATTATAGTAGAGTTATAATATAAGTAGGCCTAATAACTATTTATTAATACTCTAATATTAGGTAACTATTATAAATAATTCCTTAGATATAAAATTAATATTTTTAGTAATATTTACCCTATATCTCCTATAATACTTAAGGGGGGGCTTAGTATCTATAAAAGTTTATATAAATACCTATTATATTTAGACTTAAATTTACCTTATAACTATTATTACTTACTAATAAATAAAAGAATTATACTTTTAAGTATACTTTTCCTAAGTAAAAATCTTGAATTTTTATAGGCATTTTCTAGTAATTAATATAATATCCTATTATTTCTAGTACTTCGTATTTATAAGCCTTTCTAGTAGCGTTAATAAACTTATAGATCTAGTAGGTTATAGTAATAAAGTCTTAGTTAAGAGGTAGTAGGGATACTATAATAGTAGTTTAGAAAAGACTATTAGTTATAACCCTACTAAGATTTTAAGAAGGGAAGGAACGTAGTACTTATATAAGGTAAGGTATAGAGGTAGGCTATTAAAGGCTTTAACGGATAGATATTATAATATTAGTAAGGTACTTACATAGTCCTACTATTAAGGGCCTTATTATTATAAGGACGTAAGTTAGTTTAGTTATAAAGAAAGGTTAGTAAAGACTTCTCCTAGAGGACTATAAGATTAATAGTATTATAAGGGTAGTATTAGTAGGTTTAGTAGTTTACAATAATTAAATAGTATTATAAAGCCTATAGTATAGTATTACTACTAATTAATAAGTACTCTATCTAGTTTATATAGATTAATTGATTAGCTATTAAGGATTCTATTAAGGACTACTTTTATAGTCCGCGGAAGGCTTCCGCATATAAGTAAATACTAGCCGTAATAGAGGTCTCTAATCTAAACGTAGTTAGAATAAAACTAGGATATTATATAGTAGTAGAGCTTATAATATAGAGCTTTTATACGCGCGGTAAGCGCGCCCTTAGTATACGCGATAATATCTACCTTAGTTCCTGTTAGTAGTATTAGCTCGGTATAAGAGACTTTAGGTTAAGAGATAGTAGGTATATTAAGTAGGAAAGATAGAATAATAGGCTAGGGCTACCCTAGCTAGGAGAATTATAACTACGCGTAGGAGTAGGAGTAATAACCCTATAACTATAAAGGTATTACTAGTAGGATTATATAATCTACTTTCTCTTATAAGTAGATTATTATATAGCCTAGTACTAGGAATAATAATATAATAGTAGTAATAAAGTATATTTATACCCCCCTAATAACTATAATAGCTCCCTCCTATATATTATAAAAAAGATATATAATAATTCCTAATAAGAGTACTATAAGCCTTCTACTAGGCTATAATAACCTATTTATTATAAGTTAAATAAGAGAAGGATACCTTAATACTAGATAATATAAGAGAGAAGTAGTTAGGGTAGTAGTAAACTAGTAGGAGGGCTAAAGGTACTTATTAATATTAGTTAAATTATATAAGAAAGGGTATAAGGGTAATTAAGGGAGTGTAAACCTTATAAGAATAGAGAAAGAGGCGTAGGCCTAATAAGAGAGAGGAGTATATAAATATTAAGATCTAATATTAGGGTAGTATAAGGGATAAGGGAGAGGATAGTATATAATATTTAAAGGTTAAGAAGTATTATAATAAATAGGGTAGGTAAAAGAGGTTTTCTTCTATATTTTATAGTTTCCTCTTAATAAGCTAAATATTAGAACGCCCTTATTAGCTCTAAGTAGCTAGATAGTAGAGTATAAAATATAAATATAAATATAGATATAAATACCTTCGTAATAAAATAGTAGTAATACCGTCTAGCTACTACTATATACTATTAATTATATAGTAAGCTAAGATTATATACTAGCTTTATAAGTACTAGTTCTTTAGAGTATTACTAGCTATCCTTAGTACTAGTTATCTAAGTCTTCTACTCTACTAATATCCTAGGCCTTTAACCTTATATTAAATCTTTACTATTAAAGCCTTCTTTAACCTTAATTATAAGTAAAGGTCCTCTTAGAAGATTTATTATTAATAAGAGCCTTCTTTATTACCTATTACTACCTTCTAATAGTATTAGGACTTCTTTAGAATTATTAGGATTCCTTGGTATTTTATTAAGAAAACCTAATAATTCCTTATACCTTCCTAATTTACCACTTATTCTAGCTACCTCTATATTATAAGAGATTGTAGTTCTTACTTTATAGCTATCTAACTTTATTAATACTAGGTATAAATATATTAATACTATTAATAATATTAGCTACTTCCTAATTTCACTTATTATTAAGGATAATCTTAGGCCTCTAAGGACTAATTAGGTATCCTCTTCTTCTTTATTATTATAAGATTAACGCCACCGTACCTAGTTAATATCCCTTAAACTAGTTAGCTTTCTTAATATTAATGAATTACCCTAGCCTCCTAACTAGGCTATTAACTGGAGTCTAGTACGTACTATAAATTATTATTTTAAATAAGTTATCTTATCCTTATAATAGTACTTATAATAACCTCTATCTAGTATAAACTCCCTAATAAGGTCTTTATTATATAGCCTTAGATCTACCTTACTAAGTAGTACGGAATTAATCCCTACTAGCACGTAAGTAATATTAGTAGAAGAGGCGATCTATAATTAATTAATAGGACTAGAACTACCTAATTAACTACTAGAACCTTTAGATATAGTAGATAATAGTTAGGCCGGTAATAATACTAGGAATAGAGCTACTAGGCCTACTAGAGGCTTCTTAGCCGAATAATTAAATATAATAGTAACCCTTATCCGAATTATAATAGCTAGTAATAGGGCTAGTAATAGGGCTAGTAATAGAGCTAATAGACGTTTAGCTACTCTACCTACTATAATAGCCCCCCTTATAAATAGTTAGTTTTACTTATATAATATTAGATATTTTAATCTAAACCCTAATATACTACTAGTTAAAGTTAAGGATATATATAATATTTATTATAATATCTTTAGCTTTATTAATAGACTTTAAGTAAAGGCTACTATTATAAATAAGGCCCCCCCTTAATAGAATATAAATTCTTATCTACTTAGTAAGGTAGATAATTAGTTTATTAACTAGCTAAGCTAACTTAATTAAGTCGGGCTATATAATAACCCTACTAGTATTACTAAGTAGTATAATAATTTATAAGTACGCTTTTAAGATTCGCCTAGTAAATCCCTTAGCCTTCTAGAAAATATCTACTATATAGTTAAGGATACTTATAATTAATAAGACCCTATAAATTATATATCTAATATTATCTTAAACGTGAAGAATACTAGTATTATAAATACTAAGTAAGTATAAGTACTCTTAGCTTATAAGTATCTTAATAGTAAGTTATAATATAACCTACTAAGATTAAATACCTTATTAAATATACTAGATCTTCTAGAAGAGCTCTACTTTACTAAAGATAACTAGTTTAATATCTATAAAAATAGGGGCTTTTATTAAGATAAGGGGTATAAAATGAAGTTAGACTTAAAAAATTATTATAATTATTATAATTAAGACCCTTAATTAGGTTAATATACCCCTAATATATTTTATAATTTTAGTAGCGCTCTAAGGCTATATTATAGTAGTATAAAACCTTATACTTAACTATTTATTTTATATTATAACTATTAGGGACTTAATATAAATCTAAATAGTATTAATATCAAGTTTATATAAGAATATTAACTATACTATTCTATATATTATATTATATACAAATATAGCGTTTATATCTTAGCGTATATACTAGGTCTAATTAGGAGTACGTATTAGTTTATACTATAAAACTATAATATTACCCCCCCCTTTTAATTCAGAGCTCTAGTAAATGTCTAAATCATTTAAAAACGTATTCTTTTTATTTAATAATAAATATTACCTAACTCTATATCCTCTACTACTAGCTTATTATAATTAGCCCTTTACCTACTAGTATTAGTAGTATCTATATTTATATTAGGCTAATACTTCCTTAGTTATTATAACTTAGTATATTAATAATAAGTCTCGTCTTATAGTATAGTAGCATCGGGCTTATATATAAGTAGAGCTAATAGTAGTTCCTATCCTTCTAGTATCTTAAATAACTTATATAGTCTATCCTTTATAATATACTTATAATAAAAATTAGCTACTAAATTAGGATACCCTACTACGTTAGTAAATAGTTACTATTCTAGAATATTATTCTTATAGCCTATATACTTAATCTTATATATTAGGTATCCTTTCTTACCTATTATAAGGTCTTTTCTTCTTCTATTAATAGTTAAATCTAGTATTTCTTTAGCCTTATAATCTACGCCTTTATTATTAATATTTATTAGTAGAGGCGGTAGTACTACCTATCTAGAGAGTAGGCTACTTTTATTAAGGTATAATAGCGACGGATAAAATACTAGGAATATACCTCTTATTAATATTAATAAATCTAGCTCGTAGGCTCTATTATTAATAACCCTAATTATCTTATAAAGACCTAGGTTTTTATAGTCTAATAACTTATTTAAATAAGTCGTCTTAATATTCTTTAAGTTTAGTATTATAAAATCCCTAACTCTAAATTCTAGTATAAGGTAATAATATCTATTAGCTTATTCTATTAATAAGGTTTATACCTATTTTAGTTAGTCTTATAAGTATTCTTATAAGTTCTTTATATCTTAAATAAATATATCTATAAACCTTATCTCCCTCTTAGATCTTTATATTATATCTTAATCTTATAGTATTTTAAGTTTATATTCTAATCTAGGTATATATCCCTTAATTACTATAAACGGAGTAATACCTAATAATATATTAATATCTAAGTTAGCTTTAAACTCTACTATTAATAGGAAGTTAACCTAGTTATCTTAATTATAATTAATATATATACGGAGGTACTATTTTAGGGTAGTATTTACGCTCTTAGTCTAACTATCTATTTCTAGGTAAAATACTATTAATAGCTTTAGTATTATCTTAATCTATTAATATAGTTATTACTAGAAGTAGGAAGTAAATTATATCCCCCTATCTAAGATAATAGTAGAGGGGTATTCTTCCTCCCTCTATATCTATTTTATAAAAGCTTATACTATAGCTTTAACCTCTATTAAGTCTAGTACTATAAATTTCTTCTTTTTAGATAACTAGTCTACTACTACTATTATATATTAAAACCTTCTTCCGTATTATTTATATATTAGGAGAGGTATAATAAAATTAACTAAGATATCTTACTAGTAGTAATCTAGAATTAGTAATAGTCTAAGTAACTTATACTTTCCCTTATAAATAGTCTTAGACCTCTTATAAGTATAATAACTCTTTATATAGCGAGTAACTATATCTATTATTTAAGGCTAGAAATAGTAAGTACTAACATATTTATAGGTTAATACCTATTTAATATATCCTTCTAGGGGTATTTTATAAATATCTTTAATTATCTTTATCCTAAGTATTACTACGTCTAGTATATAGAGCTAATAGCCTATATAGAGTAGATTATTTATAATTATATAATTTCCTAGTTCTAGATATAATCCTAATTTAAATAAATCTTATGGGATTTTTCTCTAATTAGATACTTTAGCGTTAATAATATATTATACTAATATATTATTCTTATAATAATCCTTAATAAGCTTTATAATTTCTAATTTAGTAATAAAGTCCTTTATTAAATCTTTAATAGAAGTATTAATATTAGGAACTCCTAAGACTTCTAATAGTAAATACTCTATTAACTTATTACCACTAGTACTATCTTATTTACTTAAGTTATATATTATAGCTACTATATTAAGGATTAACTCCTTAGTTTTATTAATTAATATAGGTATAAGGGTAATAGCCTTTTTTACTCCTAGGTTAAGGTAGCGGTCTTTTAATAAGATTTATTAGTAATATTTTAATCTATTATTATCTTTTAATTTAGGTAGATCTCCTACCCTTCTAGTAAGGCTATCTAGCTTTATTCTTTATTTACTAGGCTAATATTTTATCTTAAAGTTAAACTTAGAAAGAAACTCTACCTACTAAGCTTATCTTCTATTTAATTATTTAGTTATTATAAAGTACTCTAAGTTCTTATAATTTATAAGAACTTAAATTAGTTCTTTAATAGGTATTCCTATAAGTTTAGGATACTATTCTTTAAATACTTAAATAATAGCTAGTAGTTCTTTATTATATATCTTATAATTATATTTTTATAATAATATCTTCTTTAATATAAAGGTTATAAGTTATAATATTCCTTTACTATCCTTTTAAGATAATATTATAACTACTATAAAGTCTAATATATTGGATTCTAACTAGGTTTCTAACTTAGGGTTAAAATATACTAGGATAAGTGCGTTAATAAATATTTACTTTAATAAGTTAAATACTTTCTATTCTTTATTATCTATTACTTATAGAAATATAAATTCTTATTAATTTATAATTTAAGTTAGATTAAATAGCAGTACTACTATTAATAAGTATTAGTCTACGAATCTCTAATAGAAGTTAGTAAATCCTAGGAATACCTAGATATCTTTAATATATCTAGGTACTTTTTAATTAAGAATAGTCTTAATCTTTTTTAAATCTATCTTTAGTCCTTTAGTTATAATAATAAGACTAAGATACTTAATTTCTATTATATAAAATTTATATTTATTAATATCTAAGTATAGGCCTACTTACTATAACTTTTCTAGTATAGAGTTAATATATTTAATATATTTATCTATACTATTATTATAGATAAGGATATTATCTAAGTATATAAAGTAGAATATATTTAAATATTCTTATAAGATATTATTAATAAATACTTAAAATATTCCTAGAGCGTTATATAATTTAAAGGATATAATAATATACTTAAAAAGTCTATATTATATAAGGAATATAGTATTTTCCTTAATACCTTCTTTAATTCTAATACTATTAAATACTATAATAATATTAAATTTATTATATACTTTTATAGTATATAATTTTACTAAGGTCTCTCTTATTAATAGTAGTATATTCCTATTATAAATAGTTAATATATTTAATACCTTATAATTAATATAAATTTATAACCCGCTATCTAGTTTCTTAATAATTAGGATAGGAGTAGTATAAGGTAATATACTTAGTTAAATAAATTTCTTATTAAGTATTTTATTAATATATTCCTTTATTACTATTACTTATTCTCTTAATATCTTATATACTTATTTAGTAGGGGGAATTAATTTAGGTTAGAGGTTAATAGTATAGTTAATAGAGTAATAAGGAGGAAACTTATTAGCTTTTATAGGGTTCTATATATTAATCTACTAATAATATTCCTTAGGGACCTTCTTTTTTAGCTTATCTATTATTATTAGATCCCTCCTTATCTTTTTAAAAAACTTTTTATAGTCTTTTATAGTAATTACTATAATATCTATTATAAACCCTAGTCTATATATCTCTTTAATTAGTCGCTTTATTAAATATTTAAAGTCTTCTAGCTAGAGAGATATAATTTAATTCTTATCCCTCTTAGCTATCTTTATAAATATATAGGTAGATACTTTAGATATATCTTTATACTTATATATTAGTCTAGATCCCTTCTCTTTCTTTAGGGAGTTAAAGACTTAACTTAATTTACTATAAGCGAGATAGTATATTATATAATAGTTAGAGTTAAGGTAATAGACTACTCTTTAAAGGGAATATAAGGATTATATTACTTTAGCTAGGATATACCTAGTATTATATTAAATTTCCTTAGAGAGGTTATTAAATACTAATATTCTTTAATATAGTCCCTAATTATAAATCTAACTTAAGTAGCTTAAGTAATATTTATTATAAGGTTATTATTAGCTAGCCTTAATTAGTAAGGCTTAATTAATATTATAAGGGGTAATTAATAAAGTTTAATAAACTTCTTATTTATAAAATACTTTACTAAGGTACTTATATTAATTAATAGTCTTATTTTCGTAGTTCCTTCCTTTAAGAAGATAGTTCTTAGAAAATCAAACTATCTTCTATATTATAGCTCCGTATATAATACTAAAGAGAGGTAGATTATAATAAGGTTTATACTTTCTATCTCTTCTAGCTATTTAATATATTTACGCGTATAAGCTAATTTATCCCTAGTAGTAACTTTACTAGGGATTACTCTTTTTCCTATTTAAAACTATTAAAAGGAGTATTACCTTTAAGTTTTATATTTATAATTATTAGTCTAGCGTCTACTTATTCCTTTATTAGGTTTAGTATATTCTTATAAAGAGTATTTAAATCTCTTAAGATACAACCTAGCTTAAAATATTTCTAGTAGAGGCTATCCTTACGAATTTAGGCCTAGATATATACTAGAAACTTATAATATTTTATTAATAATAGGGTCTTATTTACCTTAGTATCCTTACTACTTATAGGCTTAGTACTATTAGTAGTATTAGCTCCTTAAGTACTTATAATCTTTATATTACTATCCCCCTTTAATAGGTTTAACTAATTATTTACTTATTATAAATTAAGGTCTATCTATTAAAGGTAATTTATATAAGCTTAGAATATAAGAAATATTATACCTAATACCTAGTATCTTAATTAACTAGAAATAAGTCGTTTTAAGTTATAAGTTTTAAGGGTATTATTTAACTAGAGTAGAGTAATAATTAATAAGAAGTATATATAAAATATTTTAAAGGTTTCCTTTTTATCTTAAATACCTATTTTAAAGCTAGGATTATAAATATTACTATCTACTTTAGCTATTTTATTAAATTTACTAAATATAATATATAACTCCTTAATTATCTCTTCTACTAACTTATATAGGTCTATAGTTATTAGATTAGCTTAGGTACTAATTATATTAAATATATCTAACTTATAATAGTCGCGTATATAATCTATCTTATCCTATTCTACTAGGAATAGGATAGTACTCTATTAGAACTTAGAGTATAAATATATCTTCTAAGACTCCTATTTATCTTAATTAATAATCCTATTAAAGTTAGATATATTAGGATACCTTTTATTAATACCTACTCTAATAGATATATTATATAAGTTAATTATATCTAGTATTTAATATTAATTATAATAAGTATCTTAGATTCCTAGTTATACTTCCTCTTCCTTATCTAAGTTAATAAAAGGGAGAGGTTTATTTAATAATAGCTTAACTTTTAAGACTTTTAACTCCTTTATTAACGACTTAGACTTCTAATAGTAGATATCTCTTAAGCCTTTTAATTATATAGTCTCTTTCTTCTTATTAAATATCTAATTTTAATATTCTTTAAGTTAATTAATATATATATTAGCCTTAGAACTTAACTCTACTACGTCCTTACTTGTTATCTTAGTATCTTCGCGTAGTATAGTAATAATAAATACTAAATTTTAAATATTATTTTATTATATTACTAGAATATTATTATAGTTTATAAGGAGCTCCTTATTTATTTATACTTTTATTAAAATACCTTTAGCCTTACTTTATAAGCTAATATCTTTAAAGATTAACTTATCTTTAAATTCTCCTAGCTTAATAATTATCCTTCTTTCTTAGGAAGCTCTCTTATATTATTATTAATTAAGAAGATTAGTAACTTTAAGCTACTTTTTATAATAGTAAGAAGTCCTAGGGTAGTCTTCTTAGTTAGAGTTTAAGGGCGCGCCCTTATTATCTATTTTATTACTAGGATCCTACTCCTCTAGATTACTAAGGATGGTCTAACTCTAAGTAAACTTTAGAGGGAGTCTTACTAATTATATTATCTTTAGAACTATATTATATAGCTCCTTAGCAGGTACTTATTATTATAAGTTACCTAGGTTATAAGGTATAAAAGGTCCTAGCTACTAGGGTTTTATTATAATAGCTTTATTAAGTTTAGTTATAATAATTATAGTACTTACCTAGTATAAGGGAGGTATTCCTTTCTAATAAATAGGAATCTCCTACTTACTAGTAGTATAGCTTTAATTTAAAGTTATTACTTAAAAAAATCTTTATAAGGGTATTAATATAGTACTAGATCTTTTAGTTACTACTACCCTTTATACTTTAGAAGTAGAATATTATAAGTAAGAAGGATAGTTAATATTATATTAGGGACTTAATATAAACCTAAAAAGTATTAATATTAAGTTTATATAAGAATATTAATTATACTATTCTATATATTATATTATATATAAATATAGCATTTATATCTTAGTATATATACTAGGCCTAATCGGGAGTACGTTTTAGTTTATACTATAAAACTATAATAATAACTTCTAAGATAATATTAATAATAATCCTTAATAGACTTAACCTATTAGCTAGCTTTAGATTACTAGGCGGTAACCCCTTTAAATAACTAGCAGAAACGTAAATAGGTCTCCTAAGTAAGCCTAGTTATAGAACCGGCCCTTACTAAACGCTTTAAATAGCTGAAACCTATATTATAATAGGTTTCCTTAGCGCCCGACTCTATAAGCCCATTAAGCTAGCGTTAGTAAAGAAGGATATAATAAATAAGTTAAGTATAAGGCGTATAAAGACATATTCTACTAGACTAAATAGGTAAGGTCTAAAGAGCTAGGTAACTAAGATTATTTTAGATTTTTATAAGACTTAGACTAATTACCTCTATTAGGTAACTATTAATAGGAAGATACTATTAAAGCCTACTTTATTAGATTAGTTATAAAAACCTCCTAGTATAATTAATATTATTCTAAGTTTACCTTAAATAATAATTTATATAAGTATATTTATTACGGCTATTAACTAAGGTCCTTATTAGTAGTAATAGTAAACCCTTTAGTTAAAGCTTAAGTAAGTAGTAACTACTAAAGCCTTTTATAGTCGTCGGCTATTATTAGGAGTATTTCTAAGGATACTATACCTAGAGGTTATATTAGGATATCTGGATATATCTAGGTAGTGTAATAGCGGCTTACTAGCGATATACTAGCGGTACTAGTTCGGCTTCTTATTATCTAACGGATATCCTTTTATCTAGATATCTGAGAGGCTAGGTAGCTTCCTTACGGGGTATTTAGATAGTCCTCCCTCTACCTCCTTAGAAGGTAGAGATTAGTTCTTTTATAATTATAAAGTTACTAGAGTATTAAGTCTAATATTATAATACTATCTACTCGCTAGTAGTTTATACTATCTATTCTAGCCTTTAGGAACTAGCCTTCTAGTCTAGTTCCTAATAGTTCTAATCTCTCTACCTCTAAAGGGGGATAGTCTAGATTATAATAGTATAGTAATATAAAGATATCTAACGCTAAGTAAGATAAAAATATATTAGAAGTCTATTATAATAAAATTAATATAATACTAGAGTTTAATATAGGAGATATTAAAGTAATAAATAATATACCTAGTAATAGAATTTCTAATAAAACCCTTACTAATATAATTATACTTAATAAACTTATTACTACTACTAAAATTAAAGAAGAGCGGTTAATAAAGGAAAGAAAGCTTCGAGGTATTTAAGAAAGGGTAGCCTAATTATAAGTAGAAGTAGATATAGCTATACTAGATCTATATTAGATTACTAGTAGATTATTAGGAGGGATATAATAAGGGTTAGGACTAGGTTTAATAGAGGACTACCCTCTAAATTAGGGTACTAACGTATAAAGTACGTTAGACCCTAGGGTAGGGTCTATCTTTAATAGTTTTATACCGAGTTAGTCTACTAGAGGCTAGTTAGAAGAACTTAATAGTTAATACCCTAGGAGCCGCTTAAAGCCTAAGGACTTACCCTTTTATAAGGGGAAGAATATATATAAGTATAAGAAATAGGATTATATTATAGATATTATATTTTAATTAATACCCGACGAATTCCTAACTAAGTTTATAAAGGTTACTTAGGCTATATAATTCTTAGAAGGTAAACCTACTAAGTTATAAAATTATTATAAAAAGTTATTATTAGGGAGAGTAGTTACCTAGGAGTACTTTACTTAATACTTACTAAATCTTATTAAGGACCTAGTAAACCACTAGCTCTATAATATATAATTATATTTAGATATATAATAGAACCCTAACTAGTTAGTATAGAGCTTTAATATATATCTAAGTAGGATTAAATTATAGATTCCTCCTTTTCTAGAGGAATATTAGTAGATTAACTTCTTTATAAAGTTACGCCTAAACCTTTAAAAGGCCCTTATAAACTATTAAGACCTCCCTATAATTAAAGAACATATAGTTACCCTCGCTACTTAGTTAAAGAAGAACTAGCGGTATTATATTAAAATAACGGCGGGTAATATTTATATTACTAAAAAGGGGATTATTCTAATAGGCGGAATAAAGGTTAGAAGAGGGAAGGAAGTTAAGATAGAGGTATTAATCCTTCTATAAAAGTAGGAAGTATTTAACCTACTAGTAGTTATAGTAAGTTACTAGATACTAAGGAAGGGTTAATATATTTTAACTACGGAAAGAAGGGGTATTATAATAAAGACTATTATAGGCCTAGGATACCTAGGAATCTAAATATAATACCTATTAATATTATTAGAAAAGGGACTATTAAATTAAAAAAAGGAAGCGCGCCTCTATTAGGACCTTAACGCTAGGGCGCTTACTTATTAAAAGGGATTTATTATTAATTTATAGTATTAATATTAGTAGTTCTATTAATATATAAAGTATATAGGACTATATAGACTTCCTAATAGATATAGGAGTAGAGATTAATATTATCTCTTAAAGCTTTGTTAAGTAATATAACCTAAAACCCCTAGAGGGCTATTAGCTATTAATTCCTAAATAGATAAATAGTTAATTAATCTATTACTACGGCGTATACTAGGTAGAGTACTATCTCGTTAATAGCTAGGGATAGCTAGGTTAATATACTAGTATATTCTATATAATTAAGAAGAAGGGGTTATTAATTATTCTTAATATACCTATCTTATTAGAAGCTAGGGTATAAGTAGATCTAGGGAGTTAAAAGTAGTAATTTCTATTAGACTCTATTAGCGTATTTATCCTAGAGCCGTAAGTATTTATAGATACCCTTAAAGGTAAATTAGTAATTTATACTATTATTAATACTAGGTTATCCTAGGTAGAAACCTAGAGCTCTAATAGTGAAGTACTAGAGCTACCTAAAAGTCTTTATAACTTTTTAAATATCTTTTTAAATAAGGAGGTAGGATAACTACCCCTATTTAAGCCTAGGGACTATACTATTAATATAGATAGTTATAAGCCTCCTTATAAGCCTATCTATAATTTATTATAAAGGGAGTTAGAAACTCTATATATCTACCTAGATAATACTAAGTTAAAGGGTTAGATATAAGAGTCTATTAGTCTTATAAGGGCTCCTATTTTATTTATACTAAAGAAGGATAGTAGCCTATAGCTATACGTCGACTATTATAGGTTAAATAAGGTGATAGTAAAGAACTATTATCCTCTCCCTTTAATTAGTAAAATACTTAATCGCTTATAAGATATAAAGATATTTATTAAGTTAGACCTTAAGGATACTTATTATAGGATTTATATCTATAAGGGTAATAAATAGAAGACGGCGTTCTATACGCGGTATAGCTATTTTAAATATATAGTTATACTATTTAAGTTAATAAATACCCTAGCTATATTCTAAGCCTATATTAATAGAGCTTTAGTAGGCCTAGTAGATATTACTTATATAATATACATTAATAATATTTTAATTTATTTAGAAGATATCTTAAGTTATAAGTAATATATCCGCTAAGTACTTAAGCGATTATAGAAGTTTTAGCTTTATATAAATTAAAAGAAATATAAATTCTATATTAATTTAATAGAATTCCTTAAGTTTATTATAAGTACTACTAGTATATTAATAGATAACTATAGAGTATTCGCTATCTAAGATTAGCTAGTATTAATTATATATTAGGAAGTCTAAGTATTCTTAGGATTTATAAACTTCTACTAGCGTTTTATATACTACTATTTATAAATAGTATCCCCCTTAACTAGCCTTTTAAAAGGTAGTAAGGATAGGAAGAAGTCTAGACTATTTATATAAGGCGCCGGCGAAGAGAAGGTATTTTATAACCTATATTATACTTTTATAACTATACCTATCTTAATACATTTTAATCTTAATAAGAAAATTTAGATTAGAATAGATATATCTAATTTTATTATAACTACTATCTTATCCTAATAGGATAATAATAGGGCTTAGTATTTAATAGCTTTCTAGTCTTATAAATTAATACCTACTAAGACTAGGTATAAAATATATAATTAAGAGCTATTAATAATTATTAAAGCCTTTAAATAATAGTAATATTATATAGAAGATAGTTATTACGCTATTAAAGTACTTATAGACTATAATAATCTTAGAGGATTTATATAAGTAAAGTAGTTAAATAGTTATTAAGCTTAGTAGGCTATTTATTTAGCTATATATAACTTTAATATTAAATATTAACCTAGTAAGAAGAATCCTATAAATACTCTATTATATAGACCTAACTATAATAATATTAAGATATTATTTAACTAGCTCCTACCTACCTTATAAAATAAGCTAGTAAATTTAGGAAGTATTATCTCTAGCTAGAAGTAGCTAGAAGAAATAACTAAGTATATAGACTTATCTAGCTTAAGAGGGCTTAAGAAACCCTTAATTAAGCCTAAAAACTTAGACGGAAGGGGTATAAAGCTACCTTCCTAGTATTAAAGTAATATAGTAGCGCTACTACTTAATCCTATTATTAGGGTTATTAGTTATAAATAATATATCTTATAAGTATTAATAAGAGTAGTTACTAGACTTAAAATAGCTTATAAAGTTAGATTAGAATCTCTAAAAGAACTTATCCTCTTATTATAAAGTAATAATCTATTTATTATTAAATAGAAAGATAAGGTAAAGTATATAGCTTCTAAGTAAAATGCTATTAAATAGCCTTAGAAGGTTAATTTAATAGGATTACTAAAATTTAAAGGAGTACTCTATATACTAGATAATTTAATATTATATATAGAAATTATTATAAGGTATTATAATAATACTTTAGTAGGATATTTTAGGTTATAAAAAACCTTAGAGTTAATCTAATATAAGTATTATTAGAGTAGAATATTAGTAGATACTAAGCTATATATCTAAATTTATAAAATATATTAAAGGGTAAAAGCTCCTAGATATAAACCTTATAATAATATAGTATCCTTATTATAACTTAAAGGGCCTTAGGAAGAACTTTTTATAAATTTTATTATAGGCTTACTACCTAATAAATATAGAAATTTTATATATAATTCTATTCTTATAGTTATTAATAGGTATATAGAGATAGTTTAATACCTTTTAACTAAGAGTACTTATATTACTATTAAATTAGCTAAGATCATTTAAGAATATAATATTATAGTATAGTTTACTAATAAGTATTATATTAGATTAGGGATCCTTACTTATAAGTACCTATTAATTAGAAGTCTACTATTATATAAAAATAAAGAGATAATTAAGTACTACCTTCTATTTATAAATAGATAGGTAGATTAAATATTAAAACTAAATATTAAAGTATTATATTCAGGTATTCTTAAATAAAGAATAAGATAATTAGGCTATATTACTCCTAATAGCTAAATTCGCGTACTATAATAGTATTTATATTATACTAGGTTATTTACTATTTTATATAATATATAGATATAATTTATATATAGAAGATAAAGTTAGGGATAACTTTTCAAAAGGAGGAGTACTTATAGCTAAAGACTATATAAAGAACCTTTTAAAAGTAAGAGCTACGCTAGTAGATTAATAGTAGACTATTTAAGTATAAGCTATAAAGTTTTATAATGAACTTTATATCTTAAAGTCTTATATAATAGGAGAACTAGTAATATTAGTTATAAAGAACTTAAAGTAGAAAAGATTAAATTAGAAGCTATTATATAAGTATATTAATCCCTTTAAGGTAGTAGATATAGTTAGATACTAGGCGTACTACTTAAGTCTCTTAATAGTATAGAGAACCTATCCTATATTTTATATTTTTTTATTAAAATTATATTAGAGCTATCTTAATAAAGGTAAGTAACTATTTATACCTCCTTTAAAACTTATTAATAGTAAAGAATATTATAAGGTAGAATAAATCCTAGATAAGATAAGAAGTAAAGGTATTTAATACTACTTAATTAAGTAGTTTAATTATAAAAGGGAATATAATTAATAGATATCTATTAAGGATATAAATATAAAAGATTTATAAAGGGAATATAATAATATATATATAATAAAGAAGTATTATAAGTAAAACGCTAATATATAACTATTATAATAGAACTATTTAATTATAAAGTTAAGTTATATAAGGTAAGATATAAGTTATATTTATATAATAGAGATTTTAATAAAGAGGTATATAAGAAAAGAATTAATTAAGGGGAAAATCCTTATAATCTAAGAAAAGAATCTTTACTTAAAGGCGTAGTACTAAGGTCCTATAAAGGGAGTATATTAAGGCGAGCTAGAGCCTATAGAAGATAAGGTAGGGCCTATAATAGATAAGCTAGAGGACGAGGTAGTATCCCTAGTAGGGGTAAGTAGAGCGGGTGGAGTAGGCGTAGGAGCGGGAGTAATAGGAGCGGGAGGAGTATAAGGGGCGCGAGGGACGTAGATCTTATAGGTAGAAGGGATAGAGCTAGCGGTACTACTATTATAAGAAGGGTAGCTAGGAGTAGTAGGAGCGGGGGTAAGTAATATAATAATAGGAGGTATAATAGCCTCTTCCTCCTCCTTTATATCTTCCTTTATCTCCCCTATCTCCCCCTTATTACTATTATTATTATCCTCCTCCTAAGATATAATTAACTTATATAAAGATAATATAATACTTTAATAATATACTTACCTCCCCTAAATCCTTATTAACCTCTATTATAATAAGGGTAATTAACCCCTCTTATAAAAGTATTAATATATATTATAAAAAGTATATAATAAAAGAATTTACCTACTATCTTATTATATCTAAAATACCCTTTAAGGTAATAGCTACCTAACTACCTACCTTTATATTAAGGTATAATAATTCCTTAGAGGTTTATAACTTACATAAAAGTATTTCACTACGCTCCCCTAAGTAAATTACTACCTCTACCTTAATTTTAAAGGTAGTAACCCGTATTATAAAGGTAGTATAGCGGGGTAACTTTCTACCCTAGAGGGTAATAATAGGGCCGCGAGTAAGGAGGCTAAATAAATAGGCGCGGAAGGTAAGAGGGACTTATAACCTATTAATATATTATAAGTAAAGTATATTAAAATCCTATTATTATAAATTAATTTATAAGGTTTATAAAGGTAATAATACCTCTTATAGGCCCTATTAATCTTATAATTATATAATAACCTAGGACTTAAACCTAGGTACTTAGTATACTAAAGATAATAGGGCTATAAGAGGGCTACTATCCTAATAGTATAATAGGGTAGTATAACGTAGCGAGAGGATTTAACTATCTATTATAAGAGTTACTTAATATAAATACCTTTAAGTATAAAGAGTATAAGTATAATTTAAAAAAAGTATAATATAATAGGATATTAACAAGGGCCTTAAATATATAATATAATAGACTTATATAAGAATATAATTTATAAGTAATATACTTATAATATATTTAAAGATAATTAAAGGCTATTATAAGGCGATATTATATATAGAATAATAAAGGATATTAGGTAGAGACTTACCTTAATTATTATTATTATTAATATTACTATTTAATATATAATACTATATTAGTAATTAATCCTTTATATTATACTTATACTTTAATAGTAGTTATCTTATAAAGTATAATAATATTAATACTAAATACATTAGCTTATATTATTAATATATTAAGATATAGCTTAAGGTAACTTATAATAGGTTAATATTAATAATAGTAATTATAAAAGAAGTTAGAAGTAAATAAAATATAACTTTATTATATATTATATTATATATATTAACTACGCGATTTAACGGCGTAATATTATTACTTAAACTCTATATTATTATTTATATTATATATTTATAAAGTAATATAATAGTAAACTTAATTAATAATTATATCCTACTACTAATATAAATTATAACTATAAAGGCTTTCGTATATTAGTAGTATATAATATTAGCGGCGTATTACTATTACTACCTTATTATTATCCTTAGAACTCTTTCCCTTATTTTCCCTACTAGGGTTTTAAAGGTTTTTAATAAGTCCTATTATAGATAGTAATAATTAGTATTCGGGGATAAATACCCTTAAAGGAGAGGTAATTATTAGGATATCTAGATATATCTAGGTAGTATAATAGCGGCTTACTAGTAATATACTAGTAGTACTAGTTTAGCTTCTTATTATCTAATAAATATCCTTTTATCCGGATATCTAAAAGGCTAGGTAGCTTCCTTACGGGGTATTTAGATAGTCCTCCCTCTACCTCCTTAGAAGGTAGAGATTAGTTCTTCTATAACTATAAAATTACTAGAGTATTAAGTCTAATATTATAATACTATCTACTCGCTAGTAGTTTATACTATCTATTCTAGCCCTTAGGAACTAGCCTTTTAGTCTAGTTCCTAACAGGTTATATATTTCGCGGCTACTACTTTATAATAGTTATAGTTAGTCTTTTATAAGATAGACTATATTATAAGCTATATACTAATATAGGTTATATAATAAGTCTTATTAATAGGGTATTTCTTATAGAATATACTCTAAAGGTAGAGGTTAAGAGGATACCTACGCCTATAATTATTAGGAGCTTAGGAGATAAGAGATATAATACTAGTAAATATACT